>Ga0196978_1000012_pt1 | contig 272746 bp, 197 predicted proteins | sample S3v_2013CmetaG_FD_155491 | JGI IMG/M metagenome (GOLD analysis project Ga0196978, IMG submission 155491) | Soil microbial communities from Anza Borrego desert, Southern California, United States - S3+v_20-13C | ecosystem: Environmental > Terrestrial > Soil > Desert | place: USA: California... | reverse complement strand
CCGCGTCGTTGATGAGCTGGACGAGCTTGGACGGCGGGGCGAGCCCGTAGGCGCGCGTCCACTGCCCCCTCGCGTCGTTGCCGACGAGCACCGTCGGCGTGTGGTCGGAGGGGCTGGCGGTCGCCGCCCCGAGCGCTCTCAGCAGCTCGTCCACCTGCGGCTTCGCGCCCGTCAGGAGCGTCCAGCCGGGGCCGGCCTTGAACTTCCCGCCCCACGCCTTCAGGCGCTCGGGCGTGTCGGTCGCCGGGTCAACCGAGATCGAGATGAGGCGCACGTCGCGCCCGGCGCGCTCGCCCAGCTCCCTCTGCACGCGCGCGAAGGTCGCGCCCAAAGGCGGGCAGACGGTCGTGCAGGTGGTGAAGACAAAGTTGACGGCCACGACCTTCCCCTTCACGAGGTCGGTGTAGAAGCGCACCCTGCGCCCGTCCTGGTCGAGCAGCTCCACGTCGGGGATGCTCATGCGGGAGTTGTCGGAGGCCGCGCTCCCCCCGTGCGCGGCCCCGTGCGTCTCAGTCGCGGCTACCCCTTCGCGCGACGGGCGCAAATCCATCTTGCACTTCGGGCAGGAGCCGGGCTTCGCCGACTTCATCTCGGGGTGCATCGGGCACGTGTAGCGCGCCGCCGTCTGGCGCGGCTTGGCCGGCCCGTGGCCGTCGTGCCGCGCGTAAGCCGGTGCGACGAAGGCCAGCGTCACCGTCAACAGTAAGGCCGCGCGCGCGGCGGACGAAAGCAAAGTCCGAAAGCTCATCTCCCCTGCCCTTTCACCCCGCGCCCGCCTGCAACGACAGGTGCGGCAACTGCCTGAAGCCGACGCCCTGCGACCGGCTCTCGACAAAGACCATGTAGAGGCCGTCCTGCGGGACGTTGACCTCCAGCTCGTAGACGCCCTCCTTCGGCAGCCGGGTCGCTTTAAGCTTAATCCGCACCATCACACTATGGGATTAAACACCTAGCGAGTTTTTGATTTTTCCGTGGGGCTGAAATTATTGCTCCGGGTCGTAGCGTCGGATTTCGTCTTGTCGTTGACCGGAACTGGCGTGAATGGTAAATCACCAAATTTGACGCCGCGCGAAGGGACGCTGACCAGCACGTTGTAGAGTCCGGCGCGCGGGAACACTTGGGTCACCTCATAGATCCCCGGCTCTGCGGCTTTAGCCCACTGGCGTTCCTGCCAGATCCCCGGCGGCTCAAAGATAAGCACGTGCACGTCAGTGAGTCCGTTGACGGGCTGGCCGTTGCTGCGATCAGTGATCTTGAAACGCAGCTTCACTGCCTGTCCGACGTGTAAGCGTTCATCTTTAAACATCGGCTGAACAGCGATGGAAGACCCGCTATGCGGCGATTCGGCGTCGGGCGAGTCGCCGACATGGATTTCAAAGCAGTTGACCATGCGCGGCTGGTCAATAATGAACGGGACATCGAAGCGCCCTGCGGTTCTCAGTTTCACGGGTGATGAATAGACCCCCGGCGCAACCTCCGAGAGGCTGTGGTCAAGAATCATAAGGGCGCGCGGGCGTCGCTTGTAATTGGTATAAGTGCCCATCGGAGCCATCATGCCCTCGACGTAGTAATAGAGCATCATGTCGGGCGCGTTGGCGATCATGGCGGCGTTGCCTTCCGGCGTCGGCGCAATCATGTCGGACACGCCAATCTCGCCCGGCAGCGTGCTCGGCGGCTTCTGACCGGCCTGTACGTCAACCGGCGCAATCTTCCCCTTGCCGACCATCCCCAGTTCGATTAAGGAAAACTTCTCGGACTCCGTGCCGCGAATGTAAGCGTAGCGTTTGGTGAAGGTCACTTGATCGGGGCCTTTAACGACGCCGGCGGTGCCGATGATGGTGTTGGTCGCGGCGTCGATGACCGAGACAGTGTTATCGGTCTGGTTAAGGGCGAAAGCATAGCGGCCTCCCGGCTCGAAGCGCAGCGCCACGATGCCGCGCTTGACCGGAATGTTCTTTACAACCTGCCGGCGCGCGGGGTCGATGACGGCGATGTCCGTGCCGTTGATGGCCGCGACGTAGATGAAACCGCCGAGGCTGCTATAGGCTACCGGGACGGGCGTTTTGCCAGTGGGAATATCAGAAATCTTTTTGAAGGTTTGTGCGTCGATGACGGAAACGGTATCGGCGGCGCTGTTGGTGACGTAGGCGTAGCGTCCGTCCTGTGTGAAGGCGATGAGATGAAGTCCCGCCCCGGCGGGGACGGTGGCGACGAGTTGCCGGGTCGTCGAATCTATCACGGCCACTTCCGGCGAGCCGTCCAGTCCGACCCAGACGAAGCGGCCATCCGGGTCGAGCGCGATGCGCATTGGTTTGTTCCGGCGACCGACGGGAATCGTGCCGACGAGTTTACGGGTGATGGTGTTGACGACGGCGACGGCCGACTGCTGCGGGAGCGTGACGTAGAGAAATTCTTTGTTCTTCGAGAGAACCCAGTCAGCCCCGGCTCCCGGCAGGGGGACGATACTTTCTAGTTTCGTTCGACTGAATGCCACTTGCGGGTTGATGAACGTGATCGTGTTGTCGTCGTTGAGGGTCAGTATGTAGTAGCTGTTGAGGTTGATCTCGGGGCGCACGCTGAGCAGCCCTCCCGCGAACGTGCGAATCTTGTCTTTACACTCGGCCTCGCTCGGCGCGCGCGCGTCGCGGCGCGCACTGAACCACGCGTTGGGATGTAGTCCCGTGACGGGCTGGCCCGTGTCCGCGTAGGTAATGCGAAAGGTGGCGGTGGCGTCGGCCCCGGCCGCGACTCCGCTGGTCGGACTGCCCTGCCCCGTCCTTGCAACGACCGTGAAGTCAACACGGACGCCCTCTTTCTCAAAACGCTGAGAGAGAGAGGCCGGAGCCTTCGGGCCGGATTCGCCGGAGCGTCGGTCTGCGGCCGGCCGCCTGGCAACCTTCGGGGAAATAGTCTGCGCCTGCACGAAGTTCGCCGTCGCCAGAATGAACAGCAGCAGGCGGAGCGTTGCCGAAACCCTTGTCTCCCGCCCCGTCAACACAGTGTGCATTTTGAGTTCTCCCGACCGGAGGGTTTTCGTGTGGCGTTCGTCTTCCGGGGACAAAAGCGGGGCGAACATGCCGTAGCGTGTTCGCCCCGCGAGTCGAAGAGTCCTACCTCGGCGTGACGCGGAAGATGCCCCACAGTCCTCCGCCGCTAAACTGGAAGCTCTCCTGTGTCCGATAGAGAAAATCGCCCGGCCGGCTGAACAGCCCGCCGGCCGTCGTCAGGATGTTGACGTGGCGCGTCGGCCCGATGCCGCTCTCCGAACCAATCTCAAACGTGCCGGGGTTGTTGCCCTGTTTCGTCGAGTTGAGAATCCACGGCTCGAAGTTCCAGTGATGGCCGTGGAGCGTGAAGGCGTGCTGGCGCGGGTGTCCTGCCGGGTGGAGCACGCGGAACCGCACCGGCTCGCCCGCGCGCGCCGTGAAGACCGGCGTCTCCGGGTCGCCGCACGCGCCCGCGCAGCCCGGATTATACTGGGTCGAACTGAGCACGTTCGTCTGATCCTTGTCGTTCAGCCCGTCCGGGACTTGCTCGATGCCTAGCCCCAACCGTCCCCAGAGCGGCTCGGTGCGATAGTTGAACGCCTTCATGCCGGAGTCTTCCGAATCGTCCTCCCGCCCGATGTTGAGAAGCGGTTGCCCGTTCCTCTGCACGCTCAGGTCGTCTTGATAAAGCACGACGTGTTCGCGGAAGAGCACCGCCCCGCCCGGTGCCATGACGTAGGCGCTCGCGTTGCGGTTGGTGTCAGTCGCCCACGTCGAACCCTCCGGCTCGATGATGAGCGCGCCGATGGCTCCGTGGGAGGCGTGCTTGATGACATCGCCCATGTCTCTCAGGTTGGTCGCGCCGAACTCGATGGGCGCCGGGACCAACTCGCCGGTCGCCATGTTCTGGATGCGGTCGCCCGCATACCACTGGTAGGTGATGTTCTGGCCGGGGCCGACCGTCGAGTCGCGGTTGAAGCCGACCTTCGCGCCGTCGTCGGTGAAGGTGTCGAACGAGACGAGCTGCGGATGCAGGCTGACGCGGTTCGACGTTTTCACCTGATTGAAGTTGAACTTGTTGACGATCATCGGCATCAAGTTCCAACTGGGCGACTCGGGCAGTACGTTCGGCAGGTTGTTGGCGAGCGTGACGTTGATGCACTCGCCCGCCGCCGCGCGCAGTATCAAAGGCTCCGGCTTCTTCTGTCCCGCGCGGAGGCGCGCCTCTTCGTTCACATCGACGAAGAGAATGGCGTTCGGGTCTTTGATGCCGAAGCGGTTGTTGTAGATGAGTTGGCCGCCGGGCAAGAGGTCGCGCGCGAGCCACGCCCTGACGGAATAATTGCGCTGCGGCGCGCCGGGCGGACAGACGCCTATAGTCGCCGACGGCGACGGCGGCTCGGGAGCTTTGGGCGTCGATGGGTCGGCCGAGGAATCCTTGAGGGGCTCAAGTTTCCGCTGATCCCCATTCTCGTCGGTGACAAAGCCGCCGATGAGGGGATTGTAGACGCGCATGATGCCCCACTGTCCGTCCCACAGGTTGTCGGTCGCCGCGGATGAGTAGAGGTGGTCACGGAAGCCGCGTCCGACGCCCGGCACGTCCACGTCGGGCACGGGGAGCGGATTAATCTCGAACTCGAAATGTTCGGAGATGCCGATCTGCTGGCCGTTGCGATAACCGGAATTCGGCGCCGACGGCTCGAAGAGCCACTTGAAGCCGTGCAGGTTGAAGACGTGTTGCTCCTCCTGTGCGCCCTGCGTGATGCGAACCTGCACGCGGTCGCGCTCGAAGACCGGGAGAATCGGAGTAAAGGGATCACCGTGCAGGTGAGAGTTGAAGACGTTCGACATGTCGCCGGACGGGTCCGTCTTCTGCTTGACGAAGCCGCTAGCGTCGCGCACGAAATTCCCGGCGGCATCCTTCTGCGCGATGCGATGTGGAATCGGCTCGTTGCGATAGTTAATCAGTTGGGTGCCGGGATCGGCGGCCGAAATCGCTTCCGGGTGCGGCATCTGCGTCGGCTCGATGCCGATGGGCAGCGGAGCCTCTTTACGCCCGGGCGGGTTGACGGGCTGAAGGTCTGCCGTGTAGACGATGGCGAAATCGGCAATCGACAGGTTGAACTCGCGGAAACTGCGCCCGGTGGTCGGCAGCGTGGTCGGGCCGACGATGATGTTGGCGGCGTAAGATGTCGGGCCGCCGTCGGGACGCGTACCCATCGGACGACCGTCCAGCGTCTGCCATTGCGAGCCGGTCGGCTCGACGACCAGCGCGCCGTAGAGTCCGTGATGCTGGTGTGAGCTGGGGCCGAAGTGGTCGTGCGTGAAGACGGTGCGGATCGTCCGGTCAACGCCGCTACTGTTGAGCAACGTGTCGGCCCACCAGCGCTGCACGGTCGTCTGCGCGCCCTTGTAGTCGCCGATTCCGTTGCGGTCTAAGTCGGGGCCGGAGCCGAACTTGGGATGCGGCTTCTCCGTCAGTTTAGTACTCCCGGGAAAGGCATTATTAGCGTGGATGCGCTCCTGCACCTCGCCGGGCGAGAACGTTCCATCCTCGTAGTTCCAGCCGTTGCCCGAGCCGTCGGACGAAGTCACGTCGAACTTCACGAGATGAATGTGCTGACCGATGGTGTCGGTCGGCGTGAAGATTTGAAAATCGTCGATGTTGAGGACGTGCGGCACGAGGTTGGTGGCGCTGAAGTTGATGCAGTCGTCGGAATTCGCGCGGAAGAAGAGGGGCTCGGGCTTGCGCGCGCCGTCGCGCGTCGCTATCGCATCATCTTCAAGCGTCGTGATGCGCGCCTGCCGGTCGTGCCACCCGGAACGGTTGACAGGCATGTCGAATTGAATATAAGCGGCGCGGTAGTTGCGCACCGGCGTGCCGGGGGCGCACGGGTCGGCGAAGGGCGCGCCGGCAACCGGCGGCTGCCCGTTGACGAGGAAGAGGCCGGGCGTGCCCTGCGGCGTGTACGAGGGGTAGCCGCGCGCAGGCCATCCGTATTTGGTCACGACCGGCACGCTCGAAACAGACTGTGTGAACCCGTCCTCCGGCGGGAGACAGGGAGCAAAGTCGCAACTCGGCGGAATCGCTGGCTCACCACTCGCGGACGAGGACGGGGTCGTGCCGACTTCACAGTTCGCCGTCTCACCGCAAGGATTAAGCTTCTCAATTGTCTCGCAGTACTTGCAGGGCTCGTTAAGGCTCGGGACGTGCACGGTCATCTGCGCTATCGTCCCCTCATGAAAGCGCATCGCCGTCTGTTCGAGAGCCGTGCCGCCGTGCGGAAGGAATTCGAGTTTGGCCGAGACAAGCTCGCGCGCAAACTGGAGAAGGGTGCTGCGACGCGCCGTGATGCTCGGAAAGGCCGGCGCGGCCGGATCAGGGTCATTCGCATCGTAGGTGTTGAGCACGCGTTGTGCAACCGGGTCTAGCAGCAGGTGCGGCTCGATGGCCGCTTCGCCGTCTATCACCTGCGCGCTCAAGATGCGATGGCGCGGCAGTCCGCCGTCCCACTCTATGTCGAGCGGAGGCTGCGGCGGACGATGCCCTACGACGAACGGTTGGTTGTAATTTCTGCCGATATAGAAGGGGTAGCCGGGAAATTCATTCGACGGCATCGGCGGCATCGCCCTGTCTTTTAAGGGCACGATGGCGGGTGTCGGGACGCCGCCCGCAATCTCCGCATCCGGCAGGTTGCGGGAGGCAGTGCCCGACTCGAACACGTCATGGACTCTCCAGAGTTCCCACATGCCCTGCGCGAAGTGCGGGTAGAGGTGGCAATGGAAGATCGAGTCGCCGGGCGTCAGGTTACGGTTGCCCGAGCCGCCGTAGTTAATCTCGTAGGTGAAAGAACCGCCGGGCGAGATGGTTTGCGAATCCAGATAGGTCGAACTGTCGTCGCGCGGGCTTTGCAGCCATTGATGCGCGTGAAGGTGGAAAACATGCGTCTCTTTGCCGACGTGCATGTTGCGGTAACGCACGGGGTCGCCGAGGTAGGAGTGATGCACGTTAGAGGGGTCGTCCGGGTAGAGCGCCTCGACGGCCTTGCCCGAAGCATCTTTCCTCACGAGCAGCGCCGGGTCGCCGTTAACCGACGACTCCAGGAAAAAGTCTTCAAACTTGCACTCCTTACAGTTCTTCGACGGGCCGATGCCTTTGCGATTAGCCAGCAGAATCGAGCCTAATCCGGACGCGCCGTAGTTGACCGCGAACCCGTCGCGCACGCCGTGGAACAACTCCTCTTCGAGTTCCGGGAATGCCTGCACGGCCTTGATCTCGTCGTGGAAGAGCACCGTGAACTCGCGGAAAGGCTCGCCACAAATGCTGGTCGGCGGCGCGTCCGTGCAGTCTTCGACGAAATCCGTGATGAGCGCATTGAGATCGGTGTGGATGATCTCGCCGCCCGGACTCAACATGTTGAGAATGGGTTCGCCGTCCGCGTTCACCGCCTCGTAATTGATCTTCGGCGTGCCGTTCCGGTTTCTCTCCGGCAGCGTCACCGCCGCCAGCTCCGCGGCCGTCACTTGCGAGCGATACCATTTCGCGCCTTTCGGTTCGACGTTGACCGAGCCGAAGAGTCCGAGCCCGGCCTGGCCGTTATCGCCCTCGGCGCCGGCGGGCGCGCCCATCGAATACATCAAATATTGCCCCTGCTTGGCCGCATACCATTTGTAGGAGAGAGTCTGGCCGGGCGCGGCCAGCGACGACGCGTTGCGCCCGACGTTCGCCCCATCCGACTGCACGCCATCGACGTAATCAAGTCCATTGACATGCACGGAGGCGGTGCGCGTCAGAGTGGAATTATTATTCGGTCTGCTCGGGGTGAGCAGGTTCGTGAAGTTGACCTGCAAGCAGTCGCCTTCGTTAACGCGTAAGACAATCGGACGCGGACGCTTGCCCGCCCGGAGCCGGACGTTGCCGGGGCCGGAGCCGACGACATCGCGACGCAGGGCATAAATCATGCCCGCCGGATTGAAAGCGCCGAAGCGGTTGTAGGTGTAGACCTGGTCTAAGGCGACCACATTGGCCGTCACCGTCTCCAGACATACCGGGGCGGTCGGAAGCGGCGGCGGCGGCGGCGGCGGCGGGGTAGGAGTTGGCGGAGGATCAATACATTTTAAACACGGCGTCGGTGTCGGGGCGGGCTGGCAGTACATGGTCTCGTCGCAAACCGGCGGAGGTGTGGCTTGCGGCGTGGCTGTATTCGTTTCTTGAGTAGAGGGCTCCGGCGTCGGCGTCTGATTCTGAGTAGTTGATGTTGAACTCGAATCGGAAGAGGCCGTTGCCTGATCCTCCAATTCATTGGAGACTGGGATGACGCCGTCGTCTAACGACTGCGCGCGGGCAATCCCTTGAAAACAGATTGAAGATAGTGCGATGAAGAACAGGCTCAGGAACAGGGTAAGTCGAGGACACGAGGTGCGGTTCATACGGACTCCTTCTTGAACCGTCGCGCACTCTGGCTTAAGATGTGGGCTGCTAGGCGATACATCTTCTGCGCCGGATGAGCGACGGAAGTTGTGTTGTCAACAAGGCTCCGTCGCTACCTGCAAGTAGCGGCGGAGTTTTTCTTTTACTGTGATTGGAGGATGACCGGTAGAAGTCTTGAACCTTCAAGACAGATTTCGAGATTGTAGCCGGCGATTCGCTGATAGGAGAATGCGTACAACAGCGAGGCGGCTGCACTCTTACCTATAGTTTTGGGAGATAGTCAGCGTGGGGAAATGGATGACTATATTGCAATAAAATTGTACTTTGATTGCAGGCTGCAGAGTAACAGGTACTTCGAATATGTCAATGGGGAAAACTTCAAGAGTTCATGGCGAAATTGTGACAACGCATAAACTGTTCTCGGTTAAACTTTAAGAAATAGGTCTGCGACGGGGCGGCGGTTTTGAGCGAATAATAAGGATGAACAGTGTGCGAATTGGCACTGCTGCCCCTTGAGAGGAGGTCAGGTGCGGGCGGCGACTCCGTGTCTGAAGTCGCCGCCCGCACCTTAATCAGTTATCACACCTGAACGTGTTCGTGCCGTCTCACCCGCCCAGGCTACTGGGCGCGGGAGAGATCGCGTTGCAAAAATGGCAGTGTTGCAGGAATTGCACCCAGCGCTATAATCCGGCCTTCAGCTCAGTCGTCACCATCTGGGGATCACACTCTTGAAGCACCCTAAGTCCCCGTTTAAGTGGCGTCACTTCGAGCCCACCATCATCCTCTTGTGCGTCCGTTGGTATTGCCGGTACCAGCTCTCCTACCGCGACCTCGAGGAGATGATGAGCGAGCGCGGACTCTCGGTGGACCATACGACAGTCCGGCGGTGGGTGCAGAAATACGCGCCGGAGATCAACAAGCGGATGCGGCCTCACCTGAAGATGAGCGGCACGTCTTACCGCCTTGATGAGACATACGTGAAAGTCGGGCGGAGTGGAAGTACCTTTACCGCGCTGTAGACTCCGCCGGGCAGACGCTTGAGTTCATGCTCTCCGCAAGGCGCGACGTTTCCGCCGCGAAACGCTTCTTCAAGAAGATAATGAGGGCCGATCACCGGAGGCTGCCGTTCACCGTCGGAACTGATAAGCATGCCTCCTACCCGGAGGCATTCGCCGCCTCAATCAAAGAGCGAGTCTTGCCTGTCGATTGTAAGCTGCGTAGAGTGAAGTATCTCAATAATGTGATTGAACAAGACCACCGGGCTATCCGCAGGAGGTGGCGAGCGATGCAAGCCTTCCGCTCGTTTCACACGGCCGAGCGCACGCTGGAAGGGGTCGAATCTTTGCACATGATGAAGAAAGGGCAAGTCAAAAGGCTGGACGGCAGAGACGCGGTAGGGCAGGCGAGGTTCGTCGCGAGCCTGTTCCCTCCGTGGTTGAATCACGGCGAGTCCGGGCGAACACTCCGGGGTAGGTCTGTAGTGTTGTATTATGACGGCCCATGGGGTTTGCCGCCGCGTCCGGGTCGCGGGGTGAGGAGGAGCTGAATAACGGAAAAGCAAGCCGTTGACGCCGAAGGTAAGCTCACCATCCCGCCGCGCTTCTCCAAGACGCGCGGCCTGCGCCACGGCGACGAGTTGGTGCTCGTCGAGGCCGCAGAAGGGATATTAATCTACCAACACGGCGTTGATCCATTAGCTGCTCGCTGGTGGAACAGTCTTGGCGAGGATGAGCGTGGGCAGGCACAGACTGAGGCCCGCCGCTACCAGGGCTTGAGCGAGGAGGAGCGTTACTGCATCTGGGGCGAGGGGGCGGAGTCAATCGGAGAGGACGCGGAAGGAGACGAGGAACCTCCCCGCCTAGTAGCGTCCTGTGCTTTACGCCTCGCGTACTCGCAGCGCCGGAGTCAATTAAACTCGCTGCACAACTCATCACGGGGGAACAGCTTTTACACGTGATGTGGGGGTAAGCGGGGTAGCTAGTGTGACAAGGGTAACGGTTTACTCCGCCCATAATATTTGAACAAATGACAAATTCCGCATGCAGAAAGGTTTGGCCGTGACGGAGCTTTTATCCTATAACAAGTACCTGCGCGTGCCCGAGCTGATCGGGTTGCAGGGGTGCCTGTCCGACCCCGCGCACCACGACGAGCTGCTCTTCATCACCGTCCACCAGGCGTACGAACTCTGGTTCAAGCAGGTGCTCCACGAGATCGACGCGGCGCTCTCGGCGATGCAGGCAGACCGCGCGCCCGTCGCCGCGCGCGCCCTCTCGCGCGTCGCCGAGATAGAGAAGCTGCTCGTCACGCAGATCCACATCCTCGAGACGATGACGCCGATCAACTTCCTCGGCTTCCGCGACCAGCTCAACCCCGCGAGCGGCTTCCAGTCGATGCAGTTCCGCGAGATAGAGTTCTCTTCGGGCCTCAAGGACGACGCCATCCTGCGCGCCTTCCGCGACGACGAGTTCGCGTCCGAGAGGCTGCGCGCGCGCATGGACGCGCACGCGCTCGGCGAGGAGTTCTTCGCGCTGCTCTCGCGGCGGGGGCTGGACGCCCCGCCCGACGACGCCTCTCTGGCGGACGAGGAGCGGCGCAGGCGCTACGGCCGCCGGGTGCGCGCCGCGCTCGAAGTCGTCACGCACTTCGAGGAGCGCTACGAGGAGTACCAGCTCTCCGAGGCGCTCGTCGCGCACGACGAGTTCTTCGCGCTCTGGCGCTACCACCACGTTAAGATGGTCGAGCGGATGCTCGGCACCAAGAAGGGCACGGGGGGCAGCGAGGGCGTGGGGTATCTCAAGACCACGCTCGACAAGAAGTTCTTCCCCGAACTCTGGGAGGCGCGCACTTACCTCGACTCGACCCACGGCGCGGGCGGCTGCCCCTTCGCCGGACGCTGAAGGAGGCTGACGAAACTGCATGTTCTGGGTCTTCGCACTGCTGTTCCTGATCGTCCTATACGGCGTGCTCGTCCGGTACGCCCGCTCCGTCGCGCGCAAAAAGAAAGAGATGCGGGGACGCCGACACAGGGCGACACGGTCGGGCTCGTCTTCCGAGTCTTACGACGGCGGCTCCGGTCTCGCGCACACCCATTACGGCGGACACTCGGATTACGCCTCGTCGTCCGAAGGCGCTTACAGTTCCTCATCGGATTACGGCGGCGGGGGTGACTTCGGCGGCGGCGGAGCCGGTGGCGACTTCGGCGGTGGCGACAGCGGAGGCGACGGAGGTGGCGGTGGCGGCGACGGCGGTGGCGGCGAATAGAGACCTATGAGAGTCGAGTTCCCCGAGCGCTTCAACATGGGCGACTACTTCCTCTACCACAACGTGGAGGAGGGGCGCGAAGGTAAGGTCTGCCTGTACTACCGGGACGAGACGTACACGTACGGCGAGGCGGCGCGTCGGTCGAACCGCGCGGGGCGCGCGCTGCGCGAGCTGGGGCTGAGGGTGGAAGACCGCGCGCTCGTAGTGCTGCCCGACTGCCCGGAGTTCGTCTGGACGTGGTTCGGCATCAACCGCGTGGGCGGCGTCATCACGATGGTGAACCCGCTGCTGCCGGCGGACGACTACCGCTACTACCTCGAATACACGCGCGCCCGCGTCGCCGTCATCCACGAGTCCCTTTTGGAGAACTTCACGCAGGCCGCCCGCGGCGCGAAGCACTTGCAGAACGTCCTGGTCGTCGGCGAAGAGAGCGGGGGCTTTCACTCGTTCGCCGAAGTCCTGAGCGCGCAGCCGGACGAGTTAGTACCCGCCGACACTCACCGCGACGACATAGCCATCTGGCTCTTCACTTCGGGCTCGACCGGCCACCCGAAGGGCGCGGTGCACTTGCAGCACGACCTGCCCTTCAACACGGAGTGCTACGCGAAGGGCGTGCTCGGGGTGAGCGAAAATGATTTGACCGTCTCCGTCCCCAAGCTCTTCTTCGGCTACGCGACGGGCACGAACCTCCTCTTCCCCTTCGCCGCGGGCGGCGCCACCGCGCTCTTCTCCGAGCGCTCGACGCCCGAGAAACTCTTCGAGGTCGTCGAACGCTACCGCCCCACCATCCTCACGAGCGTGCCGACGATGATCAACGGCATGCTCAACGTGGAGGGCGCGGCGCGGAGAGATTTATCCTCCCTTCGCATGTGCCTCTCGGCGGGCGAGGCGCTGCCCGAGGAGCTGTACCGCCGCTGGGTCGAGACCTTCGGCGTCGAGATTTACGACGGCATCGGCTCGGCCGAGATGTTCCACATCTACATCACGAACCGCCCGGGCGACGTGAAGCCCGGCAGCCTCGGCCGCGTCGTCGAGGGCTACGAGGCGCAGGTCGTTGACGGGGAGGGGCGGCCCCTGCCCGCGGGCGAGATGGGAACCCTTCGCATCAAGGGCGATTCGGCGGCGCTCTGCTACTGGCAGGCGCACGAGAAGTCGAAGCAGACCTTCGCGGGCGACTGGTGCACGACGGGCGACCAGTTCCACTTCGACGCGGACGGCTACTTCTGGTACCACGGCCGCACCGACGACATGCTCAAGGTCTCGGGCGTCTTCGTCGCGCCCGCCGAGATCGAGAACTGCCTGCTCCAGCACGAGGCCGTGCTCGAAGCCGCGGTCGTCGGCCACGACCCCGGAGACGGGCTCGTCAAGCCCAAAGCCTTCCTCGTGCTGCGCGAGGGCCACGCCCCCGGCGAAGAGCTGGCGCAGTCAGTCAAAGAGTTCGTCAAGTCGCGCCTCGCCCTCTACAAGTACCCGCGCTGGGTCGAGTTCGTCCCCTCGCTCCCCAAGAACGACCGCGGGAAGATCGACCGCAAGAAGCTGAAAGAGGCGTGAACCGTAACAGGAGCGTGAACCGTAAACCGTAAACCGTGACAAGAGGAGGGCAGTTTCCTTCCTGTCACGGTTTACGGTTTACGGTTCACGGCACTTATGCCCTTCTCAACGCGCATCACCGTCCGCTTCGGCGACTGCGACCCGGCGGGGCTGGTCTACTACCCCGCGCTCTTCCACTACTGCCACGCGGCGATGGAGGAGTTCTTCGCCGCGCGGTGCGGCGTGCCCTACCCGCGTCTGATGTCGGAGCGCCGGCTCGGGTTCCCGACCGTCAACGTGCGCGCCGAGTTCTTCGCGCCGTTCGTCTACGGCGATGAGGCCCTGGTCGAGGTGTGGGCCTCCGGCGTCGGCCGCACCTCCGTCAAGTTCGAGTACCGCCTGCGCCGCGCCTCAGACCAAGCGCTCTGCGCCAGCGCCACGCACGTGCAGGTCGCGATGGACTTAGACTCCCGCCGCCCCGTGCCCCTCCCCGAAGACCTCCGCCGCGCCTTCGAGCAGAGCGCCGGCTGACCCCGCCGCCCCCTTGGAAGACCCGGCGCAATCGTCATTTCAACCAACGGAACTACTCGGAGGCGACTCGGCGAAGCGCGCGGCCCCGCGCATTCCGCGGCGTCTGCGCCGCATCTCTTGATGCGGGCGTTTGACAGTCGGCGCCACTTCCAATAGGATGCCGCAGCCGTCAGAGTACAGGTCTCCCGCGGGCGCGTTCAGACAGTCACGGCTGCGCCCCGTTTGAATAGCCGCGTAGAAGCACGGGTCAGGCTCGTCAGTTCCGGCCACATTCCCCGTCTCAAACTGAACGCTATAGCAGTCCGCACGCAACGGGCGCGGCGCTCTTCTGTGGCGCGCCCACGAGTTAACTCTTGTCCCAAACAAGTTCGAGCCAAGGAGAAGCATGAAGAAGATTACATTGTTCGCCGTCTTAATTCTCACAGTCTCTTTCGTCATGGCGACGCCCAACCGCGCGGCGCTGGTCGATTGCGACCGCGTCGTCGTCACCGGCGACGACATCACCGAGCAGCCCGAGAACACGCCGCCCACGGACAACTGGGTGCTCTACAAGCGCGCCGCCGGCGACGGCGCGACCCGCGTCGGCCCGGCCACGCCGCCGTCCGGCGTCGGCAGCTACGAGATCGTGACGCCGACCGGCGCCGACAAGGCCACGCTCTTCAACTACGACCACGTCGGCACGAACCTCTCCGACATCGACAAGATCGGCTACTCGACCTACCGCACGGCGGGCAGCGCCCAGCAGGTGACGGCGCTCAACATCCAGGTTGACATCAACGGCCTCAACACCCCCGGCGGCTTCACCACGCTCGTCTTCGAGCCCGTCTACAACACGGCGCAGGGCGCGGTCGTGAGCGGCCAGTGGCAGACGTGGGACGCCTACATGGGCGGCTCGGCCATCTGGTGGTCTTCGAACCCCATCAACGTCGCGCCCAACCGCGACACCTTCGTGACGTGGCAGGCCATCGTCCAGAACAACCCCGACGCGGTCATCCTCGGCGGCTTCGGCCTCAACCAGGGCAGCGGCAACCCCGCGCTGGTCGCCGCCTCGGACAACCTCTCCATCGGCTACGGCGGCTCCTGCTTCACCTACGACTTCGAGCCCTACCGCGTCGCCACGTCGAAGGACGACTGCAAGGACGGCGGCTGGCAGGGCGTGAAGACGGCGTCCGGCGCCTCCTTCAAGAACCAGGGCCAGTGCATCCAGTACGTCAACACCGGCAAGTAATCCGGCCGGACTCAGGAGGGCGCCGCGGGAGCGAAATCCCCCGGCGCCCTCGCCCTTCAGACCCGCCTCGCAACAACCCTCGCTCGCTGCCGCCTCGCCCGAACGTTTCCTTCTTTTCACTGGGGCCGTCTCTTTCGCCCCCCAACCACCTGACTCAGTGAAAGGGAAAGATGATGAAGACCAAGCTTACGATCTCCCTCCTGGCTCTCTTCGCGCTCGCGTGTCTCGCGGCGGCCGGCGCACGGACTTCGAGGGCCGCCGCCGCGCTCGTCGTGGACGACGACAACGCGCAATGCCCGACGGCGACCCACTCGACCATCCAGTCGGCGGTCAACGCCGCCGCGGCCGGCGACACGATCCAGGTCTGCGCCGGCAACTACAACGAGAACGTTAACGTCCCGGCCACGAAGACGGGCCTGACCATCAACGGCGCGCAGGCGGGCGTCGCCGTCTCCGGCCGCACGTTCGCCAGCGCGACCGAGTCGAGGGTGCAGGGCACCAACCTCACGGCCGGCGTCGCCGTCTTCACGGTCAGGGCGTCCGGCGTGACCATCGACGGCTTCTCCGTCACTAACGTCGTGACGGCCGGCGCCTCCTTCGGCATCACCATCACGAACGGCGGCGACGGGGCCGTCGTCACCAACAACATCATCGACACCGTCACCAGCCCCGACCCCGGCGGCCAGGGCACGGCGCAGGCCGTCTACCTTGAGAACAGCAGCACGAACCCCGCCCACGACGGCCCGGACAACGTCGAGGTGTCTGACAACCGGATGAACAACATCCAGAGCAACAGGTCTGCCAAGGGCGTCCTCATCGGCGTCAACGGCGGCACCAACCCGAGCCAGAACGCCCGCGTCGAGCGCAACTCGATCACGAACGTCGTCAGCACCACGCGCGGCGCCTACGGCGTCTCGGTCGCCAACACGCTGAACGTCTCCGGACTTGAGATTCGCGACAACACCTTCAGCACGCTGACGGGCGGGGGCTGGGCGCACGCCGTCGGCCTCGAAGGCGACACGCCCGGCGCCGTGGTCGAGAACAATTCGTTCAGCGGCGTCACCGACCTGACGCCCTCGCCCATCAACGACGCCATCGCGGTCTTCTTCGAGGCGAACCCCTCCTTCGGGACGGCCGAGGTTCACGACAACGACTTCAACGTCGGCCCGGCCGTCTTCGGCATCGCCGTACACCCCGCGCTCACGTCGGCCTTCCCCTCCGCGCTCGTGGACGGCGAGTGCAACTGGTGGGGCGCTCCCAACGGCCCCGGCCCCGTCGGCCCCGGCTCGGGCGCGCTGGTCAGCCCCGGCGTTGACTACACGCCCTGGCAGACCTCGCCGGGCGGAGCGTGCGTCGGGCCGGACGCGGACAACGACGGCGTGACCGACTCCGCGGATAACTGCCCGACCGCGCCGAACCCCGGCCAGGAGAACGCCGACGGCGACGCGCAGGGCGACGTGTGTGACCCGGACGACGACAACGACGGCGTGAACGACACGAGCGACCTCTGCCCCGGCACGCCGACGGGGACGCTCGTGGGCGCCTCCGGCTGCCCGCTGGCCAACGACAAAGACGCGTGCAAGAACGGCGGCTGGCAGACGCTGACGCGCGCCAACGGCACCTTCTTCAAGAACCAGGGCGACTGCGTCCAGTACGTCAACACCGGCAAGTAGACTGCCGCGAACCTTCAACCACCAAGCGGGGGGCGGGACGTTGTTCCCGTCCCCTTTCGTCTTCCGTCTTCGCGCCGCTTTGTACGCGGGGCGGTTGACAGCCTGTTCCGGGCCGGATAGGATGCGCCGCGCTCGCAGCCTAAGTGCCACGCAGCGGTCACCTGATCGCTCACGCCCGACGAACCAACTTTCGGAAAACAGCAGACGTGAGAGCCGCCGTGCGGGGCGCTTCGCGCCGGGCCGCCGCGCCGCCACGGGTGCCCCCGGCAGCCTCCAAACTGCGCGCTCCGTCACGCCCTTCCCGACACGAGTAACCGCCCGCGGGCCGCGGATTCCGGCCCGCGGCGCCGCCGCTCAGCAGTGAATCCCCCAAGGGCGCCGTCTCTTGCCCCCCAACCAAAGCTCATTGAGAGGAAAGAAGATGAAAATCAAGACGCTTTCGATGCTCCTAGTCGGAATCTCCGTCACCCTCGCCATCGCCCCCTTCGGCTCTGCCCTCGCGGCCTCCACGACCGCGGTCGTGACCCCGGCCAACTTGCAAGGCTGGCAAATCCAGACGAGCGGCACGGGCCAGACTGTCACCTTCGAGCAAGGCCCCGGCACGCCGCCGCTCGGCACCGGCAGCGCCGAACTGGCGGTCGGCCCGAACGGCGGCGGCGCCGCCCAGCTCCGCCAGCCGCAGTACGGGGGGACAAAGCTGAGCGACCTGACCGCGCTCAGTTACAGCACTTACGTCACCCAGTTCGGCTCCGGCGGGCAGGCCCCTTACATCATCCTGAACATCGACAACGACAACAACGGCACCGTCGACGACCAGCTCTTTTTCGAGCCGGTCTATCAGAACGGGGGCTACAGCGGCGACACCGTCCCCAACCAGTGCCCGACGAGCGGCCCGCTGTGCGTCGAGCTTAACGAGTGGCAGACGTGGGATGCGCTCGCCGGCGGCTGGTGGGCTGTGAGCGCGGGGACTTTCGGCCCGCCGCTCATCACCCTCGACACCTACATCGCCGCTCACCCGGATGCGACCATCGTTAACAGTTCGACCGGGCTGGGCGGCCTGCGTATCGTCGCCGGCTTCGGCGCGGGCGCGTGGGACAACTTCATCGGCAACGTTGACGCCTTCACCGTCGGCGTCGGCAGCAACTCGACGACCTACGACTTCGAGCTTTACAGCACGCCGTCGAATAAGGCGCAGTGCAAGAACGGCGGTTGGGCGACTTTCAACCCGCCCGCCGGCCCGTTCAAGAACCAGGGCGACTGCATCCAGTACTTCAACACCGGCAAGTAGGCCGGCGCTTGCGGCCTAACACGCCTCAGAGGCGGGCCGGGGGAGACGCCCCGGCCCGCCTTCTTTTATGAACGGGCGCGTGGCGCGTGCGTTTTTACATGGGGGTTCTGGTGACTTATAATTCGAGCGCCTCGGAAGGCCCCGCCTGAAAGCCTTTCCCCTCGAAAGTCCGGACGGCGCGGCCCGCGGCGCTGGAGGTTTCGCCCGTGTCCAAACGCAGAACGACTTTGCTCGTCATCTCGCTCGTCCTATCCTTCGCGGTGCTCGTGCCGCAGGCCGCGCTCGGCTCCGGCGCGGCCGACCCGACCGCGCCGGCCGCGAGCGAAGCCGCGCCCGCGCCGCCCGCGCGCGTCGAAGAGGGGCGGGAGACGGAAGCCTCCGAAGGCCCAACAGAGGCCGCCGACTCGAAGCCGAAGAAGCGCAAGGGCAACGCCTTTGCGCGCGCGCTGTCCGCGCCCTTCCGCGCGCTCGCCAGACTCTTCGGCGGCGGCCGCAAGTCCGAGACGGCGAAGAAGTCCGCCCCGGCGCCGCAGACGGCCGCGACGCAGAACGAGGTCAGGCAGGAGGCCGCCGCCGCAGAGTCGAAAGAGTCGAAGCCGCAGACTCAGACGGCCGCGCAGCCCGCGCCCGTTCCGGCCCCAAAGGTCGAGCCCGTGACGACGCCCGCCGCGCCGACAAACGAGACGGCGCGGACGCCGCCCGCGCCCGAACCCTTCAAGAACCCCGTCGTCGCTCCCTCGCCTGAGGGCGTGCGCATCGTCCGCCCCGCGGCGGGCGAGACGGCCGGGGGGCTGCGGCCGAAGATGTGGGTGCCGCTCATCGTCGGGGTGCCCGCCGACCCCGTCTCGCAGGGGCGCGCGCTGCTCCAGCACGGCTACATCCAGGAGGCGATTGCGGAGTTGCAGACCGCCGCGACGACCGTGGGGCCACAGTTGACCGAGGCCAACAACCTGCTCGGCCTCGCCTACGACCGCCTGGGTTGGCACAGCCAGGCGGCAGAGGCTTACGGGCGCGCGCTGACGGTCTCGCCGAAGGACTGGGTCGTCCTCGCCAACCTCGGCTACTCGCTCTACCTCGCGGACGACTACGCGGGCGCGCTCAAGCGGCTCAACCAGGCGGCCAAGCTCGCGCCCGCCGAGCCGGTCATCTTCAACAACCTCGGCATCGTCAACGCGCGCCTGGGCCGCCACGGCGACGCCTACAAGAACTTCGCGAAGGCTTCTAACGAGTACGACGCGCACGTCAAGCTGGCCGGCATCCTCGAAGACCAGCGGCGGGACAAGGACGCGGTCAAGCACTACGAGGCCGCGCTGCGGCTCCAGCCCGGGGCCAGCGCCGTCCTCGAACGGCTCGTCCCCCTCTACGAGCGCACCGGCAACCGCGACAAGGCCGACAGCGCCCGCCGCGCCCTCTCCCAACCTAAGAACCCGCAGAAGACCGCGACCGGCGGCGGCGGGTGAGAGGGGCGTGCGGAAGGCTTTAAGGCGTAAGGCAGTCGGGGAGTGAAAGACCTCCCGGCTGCCTTCTTTAGTTACCGGCCGACAGAACCGTCATGGCTAACCGGGGTTACCTTTTCAGCAGCGACCGCGGCGACGCGGGGGCCTGGGAGCGTCGCGGCGACTTCTACTACGACTCGCGCTGGGCCGTCCCGCTCGCCTGGTGGTTCTTCTTCCGCACGCACGACATCAGGCTGGTCGAAGAGAGTTACGACGGCGGCGCGTCCTGGCACGAAGTAAAGTTCGCTGCCGACAAAGCGCGGGCGCTGTCGGCCTTCGACGAACGGCGGGGGCTGCTCGCGCGCGTCGCGCGGGGGCCGGACGGCGAGCGCTTGGTCGCGCGGCTCTTCGACGATGTCGGCGCGTGGCCGGGCAGATACCTCCTCATGGATCCGCAGGAGGTCTTCTCGGCCGGGGACGAGCCGGAAGAGGGGCACCACCCCCGCTGCCTGCGGATTCTGTCCGCGCTGGACGCGGAGGGTGCGACCGCCGAGGACGTGGTCGAGGCGGTATTGCCCTATTGGCACGCCGAGTTCGAGAGCCCGGAGGACTTCGTCGAGCTGGTCGTCGGGTACACTTACGCGTGACAGAAATTCAACAGGGGCTTTGTTGACAGTGTGGTGGCGGCCTTCTTAGGATGTTTTTGACGAAAGGGGAGTAGGTCGCCCGCCGCCGTGCGGGTCTGGTGAAGCCGTCAGTACGTTGCCCGCGGTCGGGCATCCGGTTCACCGGGAGAGTTTCGGAAAGCTCGTTGACCCAGACCTTTCGCGGCCCTAGCGGCGCGCGAAAGGTCTTTTTCTTTTCGCGCGCCGGCGTCAACAGGCGTTCGACCGTGAAAGGATTCGGGTGATGGCTGAGCTTTTCCCCTTTGCGGATTACTGGTGGTTCTACTTAGGCTTTACGGGTTTCGTCCTCCTCCTCCTCGCGCTCGACCTCGGCGTCTTCCACCGGAAGGCGCACGAGGTCTCGTTCAAAGAGGCGGCGACGTGGAGCGTCGTGTGGGTGACGCTCGCGCTCGTCTTCAACTTCCTCCTCTACCAGTACGCGCTCTGGAAGTTCCCGCTGGACGCGCGCCTGATGGCTATCCCGGGCTTCGACCCGGCGGCCGCGGCGTGGCGCGTCTCGCTCGAGTTCCTGACCGGCTACGTCGTCGAGAAGTCTCTCTCCGTAGACAACGTCTTCGTCTTCGTGCTGGTCTTCGGCTACTTCGCCGTGCCGGCGAAGTACCAGCACCGCGTGCTCTTCTACGGCATCATCGGCGCGCTCGCCTTCCGCGCCGTCTTCATCGCGCTGGGGAGCTCGCTGATGCAGTACCACTGGGTCGTCGTCCTCTTCGGCGCGTTCCTGCTCGTCACCGGCGTCAAAATGATGTTCGCGCCCGAGAAGGGCGTCGAGCCTGAGAAGAACCTCCTCGTCCGACTCTTCCGGCGCTTCGTCCCCGTCACGCCCCTGCTGCACGGCCAGCGCTTCTTCGTCCGCGAGGGCGGCGTGATACACGCCACGCCGCTCTTCGTCGCGCTGCTCTTCCTGGAAGCGACGGACATCATCTTCGCGGTGGACTCCGTCCCCGCCATCTTCGCGCTGACGGCCGAGCCGCTGATCGTCTTCACGTCGAACATCTTCGCCATCCTCGGCCTGCGCGCGATGTACTTCATGCTCGCGGGCGCGATGGACAAGTTCCACATGCTGAAGTACGGGCTCTCCGTGGTGCTCGTCTTCGTCGGCCTGAAGATGGTCTGGCTCAACGACCTCTACGGCGGCAAGTTCCCCATCACGCTCTCGCTCGGCATCATCACAGGCGTGATAGGGCTCTCGGTCGCGGCCTCGCTGCTGTTCCCGAAGCCGCAGACTGAAGTGGAAGGCCGGGCCGGTGGCTCATAAGGCCGCAGGAAAACCGCCGCTTGAAACCGTGCGTAGTTATTTATGAGGCCGTCTCCAGGCGGCCCGCCTCAGCCACCTCGCCCGACCTTAAACCGCGAGGCATACGTTCTCACGACTGACTCGCCAGTCATGTGACACCAGCCTCCGAAACGAGCGTACCCGAGGGCGACAGTCAGCACACCTACCGCGCGTCGGACGGGCTATCCATAGCCTCCGGCGACGGTGACTTGTGGGTCGGGTCAGGTTTGGCCTCCTCGATGGTCCGCCCATGAGCGGCAGCAGACTTGAAACACATGGAGGTAGATATGACATCGGGAAAGTCAGAGCACGAACGGATTGTAGACCTGGAGCAGGCGTTGCCGAATCTGGCAGCTCAGGTGGCGGCGCTTGACGTAAGAATCTCTGGCGTGGAGGACTTGGGCCGGTCTCCTTCCAGCGCCTTACAGGCCGCCGGGCCGGTCGGCCTGGGCACGCCAGCCTTCGCCCTGTTCCCCAGCGGCCCCCTCTTCGGCTGCGTCAGCGCCGCCGAAGTCAGCGGGGCGCAGGCGGGCGAAGCCGTCACCCAGATGGAAGACGCCGCCGAAGACCTCGAACTCGAGCTTGAAGACCTTCTGCGCGACGTAATGCCGAACACCATCACCGATATGGAGAAGAAGAATCAGAAAGCCGCGCGCCAACGACTCGGCAAAGCGCTCACCGACGCGCGCGCGGCAAAGAACAAGGTGGGGGCCGCCGCAGCCGCCGCGAAGAAGTTTGGCGCGGCGAAGGACAGCATCGTGGCGGCGGAGGATTCGTTTAACCAGGCGGCGAGAAAGCTTAGAGAGTTCGACCGGACAGACAAGTTTGAAGAAAACACACAGAGGCTCCGCGACGCGCAGAAGCTCATCAAGGATGACCTCGACAAGCTCAAGGACGCCCTGGCGGCTATCACGGCCTGACTCACGCGGCGCAGAGGCCGGGCCGCCCACCGGGCCGCGCGCGACGCGCCCTCCGCCAATCAAAGCGCCGCACCCGCGCGGCCCGCGACGGGGAGAGTTGGTTTCTCAACGTTCCGCCAGCGTTCGGCGTGCGCCTTCTGACGTGAGCGTGAGAAGTACTCTCTCTTCGCCCGACGTTTGCCTTACTGCCTCTTCGTCAGGTTGTAGTCTCTGAGTCTGCGGTAGAGCGTGGAGGGCGAGATGCCGAGCATCTCGGCGGTCTTGCCGCGGTGCCAGCCGGTCTGTTCGAGCGCGGCGAGAATCTGCTGGCGCTCGACCTCGCGCAGCGGCGGCGGGACGGCCGGGGCTGCGCCCTGCGCGTCGCCGCCGGCGGGCGCGGCGGCCGCGGCGGCGGGACGGAAGGCGAGGGCGGGCGTGACGATCTCGGGCGGGAGTTCGCCGGTCGTGATGCGGCCGTCGTTGGCGAGCAGGACGGCGCGCTCCAGGGTGTTGCGGAGCTGGCGCACGTTGCCGGGCCACGCGTAGGACTTGAGCGCCGCGAGCACCTCCGGGGTCAGCTCGGGCGCGTGCGGGCCGGCGAGCCGCGTGAGGAGGTGGCGCGCGATGGGCTCGATGTCCTCGGGGCGCTCGCGCAGGGGCGGCAGGTTGATCTGGAAGCTGTTGATGCGGTAGAGGAGGTCTGCGCGGAAGCGGCCGTCGGAGGTGACCTCCGTGATGTCGCGGTTGGTCGCGGCGACGATGCGGACGTTGACCTGCACCTTGCGCACCGCCCCGACGCGGAAGAAGGAGTTGGTCTCGATCGCCCTCAGCAGCTTCGACTGCAAGGGCGGCGGCAGCTCCGTCACCTCGTCGAGGAAGATGGTGCCGTTGTCGGCCAGCTCCCACAGCCCGAGCTTGCGCCCCTTCGCGCCCGAGAACGCGCCCGCCTCGTAGCCGAACAGCTCCGACTCCAGCAGGGACTCCTGGAAGGCCGCGCAGTTCAAATCTATGAACGAGCCCTCGCTGCGCAGGGAGAGGCGGTGGATGGCGTTGGCGACCAGCTCCTTGCCCGTGCCCGACTCGCCCGTAATCAGCACCGAGGCGTCCGACGGCGCGACGCGCTCGACCAGGCGCATCACCTCGCGCATCGCGTCGGAGACGAAGACGATCTCGGGCGTGGCCGTCTGCCGCTCGACGAGGGTGCGCAGCCGCGCGTTGTCCACGCGCAGCCTTCTCTTCTCCGCGGCCTGCTTGACCAGCGCGTCCAGCTCCGCAATCCGGTAAGGCTTGGAGAGGTAGTCGTAGGCCCCGAGCTTCATCGCCTCGATGGCCGACTCGACGGTGGCGTGCCCCGTGAGCATGATGACCTCGGGCGGGTTCGGGCGCTGGTGGACGCGGCGCAACAATTCCATGCCGTCCATGTGCGGCATCGAGATGTCGGAGAGCAGCACGTCCACGTTGCTCTCTTCGAGAAGCTTCAGGGCGGCCTCGCCGTCGGGCGCGACCCTCACGTCGTGGCCCATGCGCTGGAGTTCCTTCTGGAGGACGAGGCGGAGGTTCGCCTCGTCTTCGGCGACGAGGATGCGCGCGGGCTGTCGATTTTCGCTCAACTGGGCAGGTCTCCGTCAGGGGTTTTAGTCGCGGGGAGCACGATGCGGAACGTGCTGCCGCGACCCACGGCCGACTCCACGCCGATGCGACCGCCGTGCTCGGTAACAATACCATAACAGACGGCGAGTCCTAACCCTGTGCCGCGCCCGACCTCCTTCGTCGTGAAGAACGGGTCGAAAATCCGCTCGCGAATCTCCGCGGGGATGCCCTGCCCCGTATCGCTCACCTCGACGACGACCGACTCGTGCTCCCCGTCCTCCTCGCAGAGCGTCCGCATCGTGAGCGTGCCGCCCCGCGGCATCGCGTCGATGGCGTTCTCGGCGAGGATGATGACGGCCTGCTGCAACTGCCCCATGTCGCCCGAGACGAGCGGGAGCGCGTCCGACGCCTCGACTTCGATCTTGATGGACGCGCCGCGCTTCTGGTGCGCGAGCAGGCGCGCGGCCGACTCGACGACCTCCGAGACGTTGACGGGCGCGGGCTCGACCGAGCGTGCGCGGCTGAAGTCGAGCAGGCCGTTCGTGATCTGCTTGCAGCGGAACGCCTCGCCGCGGATGAGCTGGAGGTACTCGCGCAGGTCTTCCACGTCCGGCCCTTCGCCGTACGCGCCCTCCGAGACGCGCGACTCCAGGGCCTCGGCGCAGGCCGAGATGGTCGCGAGCGGGTTGTTGATCTCGTGGACGACGCCCGCGGCCAGGCGGCCGACGGCCGCGAGCCGCTCGGTGCGCGCCACCGCGCGGTTGGCCTGCACGCGCGCCGTGATGTCCTCGCCGACGGTGATGACGTGCGAGACCTCCTTGCCGTCGATGCGCATCGGGACTTTGCTGACGAGCCAGTGGCGCGCCGAGCCGTCGCGGCCCCGCGCCTCCTGCTCGATGCGCTGGATGTCGCCCGTGCGGAAGGCCGCGTCGAACTCGCGCTCCATCGCCTCGCGCGGCTGGCGCTTCAGCACGTCGAAGATGTTGCGGCCGAGCACGTCGCGGCGCGGGATGCCCTGCCCGCCCAGCTCGCGGTTGCGGTTCCAGGCGACGACCCGGTAGTCGCGGTCGATGGCGTAGAGCGAGACCGGCAGGCTGTCGATGATGGCCTCGGTGAAGCGGCGCTGACTCTCGGCCTCGGCCGTGCGCCGCTCGACTTCGCGCGCGAGGTGGACGGAGGCCGAGCGCGCGGCCTCGTACAGAGTGGAGATGCGCGCGGCCAGGGCGGCCTGCTGCGCGGCGGCCTCGACCAGACGCTCCTCGGTCTGGCCGCAGGCGGCGCGGCGGTCGTAGCCGACGACGAGCGCGCCCAGGGCCCGCCCCTCGAAGCGGAGCGGCGCGGCGAACTCGACCGAGTGCGTCCCGTCTTTCAGGAAGAACTGTGCGGGGTCTTCGACGCGCTTCGACGCCGCGGGCGACGTGGCGAGCCACGCGCGCAGGCGCTCGACGTGGACGAGCGAGGCGTCCTCCTCGGCGCTCCCCTCGCGGTCGAAGACGCAGACGGTCAGGCCCTCGTTCTCCTGCGGAGAGGCCGCGCGCGCCTGCCTGCCCGCGTCGCGGACGAGCACGGCCGCCGACAGGGCTGTGTCCGCGCCCTCGAAGGTCGCGCCCGCGACGCGGCGGACGACCTCGGCGGGCGAGAGCGCGTGGAGCAGCCCGCGCCCGAGGTCTGCGATGAAGGAGAGCTCGCGGTTGCTCCCGCGCAGCAGGCGCTCGCGCTCGGCCGATTGCAGGTGCGCGCCGACGCGCGAGAGAAGCTCGCGCGAGGTCGGGCCTTTGACGACGAAGTCGTCGGCCCCGGCGGCGAACGCCTCGACCTTGTACTCTTCGCGGTCGTGCGAGGAGAGGATGATGACGGGCAGCCTGCGGGTCGCGGCCTGCGCGCGCAGCAGGCGGCAGAGCGCGAGCCCGCTCACGCCGGGCAGCTCCACGTCCATGACGACGAGGTCGCAGCCCTCCCGGTGCAGCTCGCGCAGGGCCTCGGCCGCGTCGCCCGCGGCGAGCACCTTGTGCCCCTCCGACTCGAACGCGCGCCGCAGCCCCGCGCGCACGCGCTCGTCGTCCTCGACCACGAGTACGGTCGCGGCCTTCTCCGAAACCTGGGAAGAGACAGACATGTTCCTTGCTTCGCTTAAACCTTGCGGGGGTCGGGGCGTACGTCCCGCTCACTGGTGGAGCTACGGAGGCTTTCAAACGGGGCACGGGCGCGCCGGCCCACGCCGGCCACGCCTTATTCGATTGAAAACGACCGGACGGGGGAAAGTCAAGAAGAACGTCAGCCGCGAACCGTGAAAAGGCCGTGAACCGTAAACCGTGAACCGTGACAGGAAGAGGGCAGTTTTATCCCGTCACGGTTCACGGTTTACGGTTCACGGCTCTTCGCGGCTGACGTTCTTCGCGCTAGAATGCCGACACGGGCCGCCAACCGTAGAGAGGAATCCCGAAATGGAAACCGCCAGGAAGTACACTTCCGCCGACCTCTTGCTGATGCCTGACGACGGCAATCGGTACGAGATCATCGAAGGAGATCTCTACGTGTCTAAGCTGCCGAGCGCCGAGCACCAGTTTGTCTGTACACAGTTAGGCCATTACTTTCAGACTTGGAACGAACAGACCGGGGCGGGAGTGGCCCTGGTCAATCCGGGGCTCGTGTTCTCCGACGACGATGACGTTGCCCCGGATGTAATCTGGGTCAGCCGTGAGCGGTTGGCGGGCTCACTCGACAAGGCGGGACACTTCACAAGAGCGCCCGAGATAGTTGTCGAGGTGCTCTCGCCCGGCAAGGCGAACGTGCAGCGCGACCGCGTGGCCAAGCTCGCGCTCTACTCGCGGCGGGGCGTCTCGGAGTATTGGATTGTGGACTGGATGCGGCGGCTCGTCGATGTGTACCGCCGCGAGGGTGACGCGCTCAAGCACGCGGCGACGGTCTACGACGGAGACGTGCTTGGGTCGCCCATGTTGCCGGGCTTCTCATGCGAGGTGGCGAAACTCTTCTTCACACGCCCGGCTTCATAACACTGCGAATAAGCTGAGGGCGACGAGTGAGGATGCGTGCCTGACCCGTCGCCCTTTGCTGCGTTCGTGCCCCAACACAGGGCCTCATAAGCTCAACCTGCGTTCAGTACTTTGAATGACGGACGAGATTCCGTACGGAGAATTTTTGTCTCCGGGGCGAAGGCATCTCGCCGCCGCGTCCGAGCCATCACAGTCACACCTCGCTTCCGTTGACCTGAACGCCCACCGAAAACTTCAAAGCCCTTGAGCGGTTCCCCGCTCTCCCGCGGAAAGGAGTCGAGCAGATGAAGGTCAAGACGAACGTCAAGGCGGGTTCATACAGGGTGCGCGGCACTTCGGGCGGCTTCGACGAAGAGCCTTAGTTCTCCCCCTTCCCCGAAAAGGAGTTCAGACGATGAAAGTTAAGAGCAACGTCAAGGCCGGCTCGTACAGGGCCCGGGCCACCAAGGGCGGGTTCGAGGAGTAGCCCACCACGCCGCCCCTCCGTTTCACCGAAAGGAGTCCGGAAGATGAGAGTCAAGACAAAGGTCAGGGCCGGTGCCGGCGCCAGGATGGACGACAACGGCTGACGAAGGAGTTCGGAAGATGAAAGTCAAGAGTAACGTCAAGGCCGGGGCCGGGATGAGGATTGACGGCAACGGCCAGCCGTAAACCGGCACGCAGTCTAACCCCAAACGGTCGCAGAGGCGGGCTCCGGCCCGCCTCTCGACGTTCGGCGTGGGGAAGCGCCGCCCTAGTTGATGGCCGTCGAGGCGAGGTCGCCGGTTCCCACGTCGCCGGGGTGCGCCGCCTTCTCCTCCGGGGAACGCTGCTTGTGGAAGGACTTGGCCGAGTACATGGCCTCGTCGGCGGCGATGAGGAGCTGGTCGAGCGTCTCGCCGTGGACGCCGTAGGAGGCCGAGCCGACCGAGATGCCGACGCGCGCGTGCTTGTCGCCGCGGACGTGCAGCGAGAACCGGGAGACGGCGCGCTCGATGCGCTCGCGCAGCTCCGAGGTCTGCTCGGCCGAGAGGTCTTGCACGATGGCGACGAACTCGTCGCCCGCGTAGCGCGCGAGGAAGTCGTACTCGCGGAGCTGCGCCTGTAGAATCCGGCCCACCTCGCGCAGCATGCGGTCGCCCGTCTTGTGTCCGTAACTGTCGTTGACCTGCTTGAAGTCGTCTAGGTCGAGCATCACGACCTGGAAGGGTCTTCCGGTGCGGCGCGCGCGCGCGGCCTCCTGCTCGTAGCGCACGTACATGGCGCGCGCGTTCGGCAGCCCCGTCAGAGTGTCGGTCAGCGCGTTCGACTCGGCCTGCGCGTGGCTCATCGCGTTGGCGAGCGCGTCGGACGCGAGCCGCGCGACGGTGTCGAGCAGTCGCAGGTGGTCGTCCGTGTAGCGCCCGGCTTCGGCCGAGTAGACGGCGAGCGCGCCGACCAGCCTTTCGTCCTTCGCGAGCGGCAGCGCCACCATCGAGCGGAACCGGCAGCCCTCGGGCAGCTCAACGTCCGCGAAGTCGAGCATCGGGTCTAAGAGGTAGGACGAGCGGCGGTTCGCCAGCACGAAGCCGACGACGCCCTCGCCGGGCGCGACGGCGCGCCCGCGCAGGAGTTCCGCGTGGCGGCCCGAGACGTGCGCGGCCGTCGCGTAGCCCTTCTCCTCGTCGTACAAATAAACGGCGCACAAATCGAACGGGACGACGTGGCCGACCTTGTTGACGAGCACCGAGACCGTGTCTTCGATGTCGAGCGACGAGCCGAAGGTGCGCGCGATCTCGTAGAGCGCGTAGACCTCGCGGTGCGCGTTCGTGATCTGGCTGAGGTAGTGCGGCGCGTCGGAGCGGTGGACGGCCGACGGTGAGTTCGACGCCTGCGCGGGCTCCGCCTCTTCGCCGAGCAGGTCGCGGTGCTCCCACTCCTCGTTCGTCAGGCCGCGGTTGTCGAGCCCCGCCTTGACGATCTCCTCCTCGAAGTGCGGCAGCCGGCGCAGGAAGACCTCGACGACGCGCGGGTCGAAGTGGCCGCCCGCGCCGCGCCTGAGCATCGCGCAAGCCTCCTCCGAAGTCATCCCCCGCCGGTACGGCCTCTCCTCGCGCGCCGAGTCGAAGCAGTCCACGACACTGAGTATGCGCGCCGTCAGGGGAATCTCTTCGCCCTTCAACCCTTCGGGGTAGCCGCGCCCGTCCCACTGCTCGTGGTGGTAGAGGACGATGGGGACGACGGGGTACGGGAAGTTGACCCGTTCGAGTATCTGCGCGCCGACGGTCGTGTGCACCTTCATGCGCTCGAACTCGGCCTCGGTGAGCTTGCCCGGCTTGTTGAGGATGTGGTCGGGGACGGCGAGCTTGCCGATGTCGTGGAGGAGCGCGCCCGCCTTGAGCGCCTTGATCTCCGAAGGCGAGAGCCCCATCAGCTCGCCCATGCGCTCGCAGTAGAGCTGGACGCGGCGGACGTGGAAGTGCGTCGTCTGGTCTTTCGCGTCGATGGCGGTGGCGAGCGCCTCGACCGTCGCGAGGTGAAGGCGCGAGACCTCGGCGGCCTCGCGCGTCTTCTCGGCGACGCGCTCGAAGTACGCGCGGTAGGTGGCGAGCGTGGCGGCGATGACCGGCACGCTCAGGATGACGTAGAGCAGCCCGAAGCGGCTGATGGCGACGTAGACGACGCCGGCCGCGAGCGCGCCCGCGAAGAACGTCCAGGAGCTTAAGAGGTAGCCGTCGCGCCAGCAGCGCCAGAAGGGCCGCCGGCTCTTGAGCGAGAGCAGGGCGGCGACCAGCACGCTGTTCAAGGCGTACTGGACGAGCGACATCAGGACGAGCGGCAGGATGAGCTGTTCGAGCGAGACGTGCGTGCGGAAGCCGAGCGGGCGCTCCGTCAGGCCCGCGTGCGCGGCGAGCGCGAGGTAGAAGCTCTCGCCCGCGAAGTAGGCCGTGACGGCCATGCAGGCGGGCATCGCGACCCAGGTCGAGCCGCGCTTCGAGATGCGCAGGGAGCCCGTGAACAGCTCCAGCGCGCCGAGGACGATGCCGGCCGGCACGCCGAGGAAGATGACGCCGAGGAAGACGAAGCAGTCGCCCGCCGTCACTACCGCCTTCGTCCCCGGAATCTTCACCGGCAACATGCCCGAGATAACGACGAGGCTCGCGAGCACGACGAGCTGCGCCCACTCCGTCCCCGTGAAAGAGACGCAGTGGTACGCGCCCCACCCGAGCGCCGCGGCCCCACCCGCCGCCAGCACGGCCCAGTAAGCCCCCGCCGCGCGGCCGTAGTCAGACATGTCGATGCGAATCACTCGCGCCTCCGAAAGGGTAAGTACTGAGTGCTGAGGACTGAGGACCGAGCGGGGAGAGTGTTTGAACTCAGTCCCCAGTCCTCAACACTCAGTACTCCTTTCAAAACCGTCCGTCGCCGGGGGCGGGTGCCGGGAGCAAATCGGCACTCGCCACCGGCGACGGGCTTGGGGGCAAACGGCGGGCATGTTGTGGCACTCGCCCGCCGGGCTGGGTGAGAAATGTGGGGGGCGTCCCTCGACCTTCAACTCTCTACGCCCCCTTTCAAAGTTGACGCTCCGGCGCGTCGGAAATTGGTGCGGCCTTTCGTCCTCCGTGCGGTGAGTCCGAAGGGGCGCGCGTGCCGCGCCCCCGTGGGCCGCGCCGTCACTAATAACAACCCACGTGCCGCCGCCCGGCTTCGGTTTTTGGCTTAAAAACCGTTACCCCGCACGTCCGCGCCGCGCGTGCGAAGTCAACATGACGGGTCAGGATGATTTGCGGAGGCAGAATGAATGGGCTTCGGACGCCATGGCGGTCAGTAACGCGCGCGGTAGCGCGCGTTACTGACCTGATTGTCTAAGTTTGACAACGCACTTAGGGCGCGGGCACTCTCGTCGGCAACTTGAAGGAAGGGCGCGGCGGTAAAGTTTTGGAAGAGGCGGCGGGCGAGCGGGGCGGGCGGGCGGGGCGCGGGGGCTACGTGGAGCTTCTGCGCGCGAACCGCGACTTCCGTCACCTCTGGCTCGGGCAGGTCGTCAGCCAGTTGGGCGACTGGTTCAACACCATCGCGCTCTTCACGCTGGTGCTGGAGCTGACGGGGTCGGGGCGGGCGGTCGGGCTCGTGCTCGTCGCGCGCTTCCTGCCGAGCGTCGTGCTGGGGCCGCTCTCGGGCGTGCTGGCCGACCGCTTCGACCGCCGCCGCATCATGATCGTCTCGGACGTTCTGCGCGCGCTCGTCGTGCTCGGCTTCCTCTTTGTCCGGAGCGCCGAACAGGTCTGGCTCATCTACTTCCTCACCGTCCTGCAACTCGCCTTCTCGGCCTTCTTCGAGCCGGCGCGCTCGGCCGCGCTCCCTTCGGTCGTGGCGGAGCGCGACCTCGTCAAGGCCAACACGATCTCTTCGGTCACTTGGTCGGCGATGCTCACGCTCGGCGCGGCCGCGGGCGGCCCCGTCACGGACTGGTTCGGCACCGACGCCGCCTTCGTCATCGACTCCGTGACCTACCTCGTCTCGGCCGTGCTCGTCTGGCGCGTCCGCCTGCCGGCGAGGCGGCCGCGGCCCAAACGGCCGCTCACCTGGGCGAAGGCGCTCGGCGTCACGGACACGCTTGAGGGCCTGCGCTACGTCTGGCGGCGGCCGCGGGTGCTGGCGCTGCTTTTGGTGAAGCCCGCGTGGGGTCTGGGCGGAGGCATCCTGACGCTGCTGCCGGTCTTCGGCGAGAAGGTCTTCCGTTTGAGTCTGCACGGGGCGGTCGGGGGCGCGGCGCTCGGGATGGCCGCGCTCTACGCGGCGCGCGGCATAGGCACGGCGCTGGGGCCCGTGCTGACGCGGCGCTTCTACAGCGAGACGCGCCCGCAGATGCAGCGCGCCATCGGCGTCTCGTTCCTCGTCGGGGGCGTCTTCTACTGCCTGTTCGGGGGGGCGCAGAGTTTCACGCTGGCGCTGGTGTGGCTGGCCGTCGCGCACGCGGGCGGGAGCGTGCTGTGGGTCTTCTCGACGGTGCTGTTGCAGTCGTCGGTCGAGGACGAGTTCCGCGGCCGCGTCTTCGCCGCCGAGCTGATGCTGTTGACCCTGGCGCTGGCCGCGTCGAACTACGCGACGGGCGAGGCGCTCGACCGCTTCGGGGTCTCGCCGCGCGCGGCGGCGGTCGCCACCGGCCTCCTCTTCCTCCTGCCCGGCCTGCTCTGGCTCCTCACGCGCCGCTGGTGGGACAAGGAGGAGAAAAGTAGACAGTAGTCGGTAGTCAGTAGAAAAACAGAGGCGGCGCGTCCCGGTCATCAGTCCGAGCGCGCCGCTTCGTATTCATACTGACTACTGACTACTGTCTACTCTCAAGAAAGCATCTGGCAGATTTCGTCGAGGGACATGGTCACCGACTGGTTGGCCTGCCCTGAGAACGTCACGGAGCCCTGGTCGCCCTCGCCGTTCTTCGTGATCTGGCAGATGTAGCGGGCGCCGGGCTTCTCGACCGTCTTCACGACCTTCCATCTCGGGTCGTACATGACCATGCCGAAGCTGACGCGGTTGTCGATGTAACTCATCGGCCAGAGCGTGAAGCTGCCGACGCCGAGCACGGGCCCGGGGTTCGCTGGCTGAAGCGTGTCCGGCCCCTGGAGGGCAGTCACCTTCATCCCCTCGGGGATCGGCCCCTTCGGCCCACTCATCTTCAAGACGGAGAGCATGTCCATGATGCAACCCATCGCTTTCTCCTTTCCGGGACAGATTGATTCTTGAGGCTGGGCGAACGCGCCGCATCATAGCACGACTCCGCAAGCCGTACTCACCCGAATGTGAGGAAGTAAGCTTGCTTCGCGTAGTGGCTTTGCTGTAAATACCCATTATGGCCAACCGCGCGATCTCGCGTAAATCTGGCAAGCCCGCGGCGAAGCAGAAGGCCAGTAAGCGACTGACGCTGAAGGCAACTACTAAGGCGGCGGAGCCTTCCGCGTATATCGTCTTTATCAGCCACTCGTCGAAGGAGAAGTGGATTGCCAGACAAATCGCTAAAGAGATAGAAGCCCTCGGCGCGAAGACGTGGCTAGACCTCAAGGACATTCATGGCGGTGACGAAATTCGGCGATCTATTAGGCGCGGCATTCGCGCCTCGAAAGAGGCTATCGTGTTGCTCTCAGCAAATAGCGTCACCTCAGATTGGGTCATCTACGAAGTAGCGATTGCAGATGCTCAGGGGAAGCGCATTACTCCTGTCCTGAACAACCTATCTTCCGACGACGTATTCTCCCCGTTACGAGGCATCAAGGCAGTTGACCTTAACGACTTCAATACCTTCTTGGTAGAATTAGCGGAAAGAATCAAGAACCGCTTGGGCAGGGCTAGAAAGGCGGCGTTATGAAATACCGGGTCTACATAAGCTATTCAGCCAAAGACTCGTTGCTGGCAGAAGACCTAAAGCGCAGACTCACGGATGTGGGTGTAGAGTATGCCATCACTAAAAAAGCCACTCGCGCCGAGTCTGTTGACACAGACTACGTGCAGCGTAGAATCCGCGAAGCCATCAATAAGTCTAGCGAAGTCATTGTTCTCCTGACAGATAATTCAGTGAAGAACAAGTGGGTTTTATATGAAGTGGGAATGGCTGATGCGCTTGAGAGGCCCGTGACATTCGTCATGGTCAACGAAGGGCTCGAACGACAATTGCCAATTGTTGGCAATCATTTCATCAGATATTCCGACCTGCCGGGCTACCTCTCTTCACTGAAGAAGCGCTCGAAGGCTGCTTAATCACAGGCTGCTGCGTATAACACGTTTCCGTTTGGCCTCCGTGTCATGCGAATCAAAGTCGGAGTGATGGGCTCGGCCGGCGAGGCCGCGCCGGACTCTTCGGGCGCTGCGCTGCGCGCGAAGGCCGAGGCGTTGGGGCGCGCCATCGCCGCGCGCGGGTGCGTGACGTTGACGGGCGGGACGACGGGGCTGCCGCACGCGGCCGGCTCGGCGGCGCACGCGGCCGGCGGGCTGCACGTCGGCGTCTCCCCCGCCTCGGACGCGCGCGAGCACGTCGAGCGTTACGGCCTGCCTCTGGAAGGGACGGACGTGCTCGTCTACACGGGCTTCGGGCTCAAGGGGCGCAACGTCGTGCTGGTGCGCTCGTGCGACGTGGTGCTCATCTTCCGCGGCGGGATGGGGACGCTCAACGAGCTGACCATCGCGCACGACGAGGGGCGCGTCGTGGGCTGTCTCACGGGCACGGGCGGCGTCGCCGACGAGGCGGAACGCTTAATCAAACTTCTACCCAAGAGGTCGCGCGCGGCCGTCATCTTCGACGAGGAGCCCGAACGCCTGCTCGAACGCTGCATCGAATTAATAAAGGACTGAGGACTGAGTGTCGGCTCGTTCTTCACTCAGTCCTCAGTCCTCAGTACTTCTTTCCTATGGTCGCCGGGGGTTACGAGATTACGAACGTCGTCGAGGCGCTGCGGGTCGGGGGGGCCGTGGCGGCGGGCGACTTCGAGGACGAGGCGTGGCGCGGCGCGCGCGCGGCGCACATCGCGCGCTACTGGTCGGGCGAGGAGGCGCCGCCCGCGCGCCGCGCCGAGGCGCGGGTCGTGTGGGACGCCGCGGGCCTGACCGTCCGCTTCGACTGCCCGCAGGAGGAGCCGCTCGTCGTGTCGGGCGCGCCGCGGCTCGGACGCAAGACGATGCGGTTGTGGGAGCGCGACGTGTGCGAGCTCTTCATCACGCCCGAGGCCGGGCGCATCAGACACTACTACGAGTTCGAGGTGGCGCCGACGGGCGAGTGGCTCGACCTCGCGCTGACGGTCACCGCGGAGGGGCGCGACACCGACTGGGACTTCAGCTCCGGCATGACGGCGGCGGCGCGCGTCCGCCCCGGCTCGGTCACCTCCGCCTTGCGCGTGCCCTGGCGGGCCTTCGGCCGCACCCCGCGCGCGGGCGAGCGCTGGCGCTGCAACCTCTTCCGCTGCGTCGGCCGCGACCCCTCCCGCGGCTACGTCACATGGCAGCCCACGCACACGCCCGAGCCCGCCTTCCACGTCCCCGAGAAGTTCGGCTGGATAGTTTTTAAAGCGTGAACCGTAAACCGTAAACCGTGACAGGAAGGTCTTGCCTTCTCTTGTCACGGTTTACGGTTTACGGTTTACGCTCTTACTTCATTCCCTTCAGATACTCCGCCAGCATCGCGCGGTCGCCGTCTTCGTGGAGGCGGATGCCGAGGAGGAAGCCGGGGCCGGTCTGGCCGTCCTGGCCTTCTTCCAGGCGCTCGTAGCGGACGGGGGTGCCGTAGAGGCGGGCGCTTCTTTCGCCGAGCTTGAGCGTGAGGCGGAGGGTGACGCCTTCGCCGACGAGGTAGCGGCCGCCGAGGCGGATGACGGGGAGGACGACGCCGAGGCCGCTCTCGCTGGCGTCGCGCGTGTGGCCCGCCACGCCCCCGGCGGGCGGCGCGCCCGGCGCCGCGTCGAGCAGCGAGACGAAGACCGCGAGGCGCACCTTCCGGCGGGGCGCCCTCCGGCGGTTGCCCATGAACTCGCGCAGGCGGCTCGCTATTGTGCGTAGTCGCTCCGGCATCGCTTCCTCGCACGACCCTTCGGGGCCGGCGGACGTTGGGAGAGGTACGAAAGCTGAACTGCGTGGGATGCGGGGGCGCTCCGGGCGGCCTTGCCCTTCCGGCGGTGAGACCCTTAACGACCGCTGCGCCAGATTGTAGCCGCACGCGCGTGCGGGGCGCAATCATTAACTCCGCCGCGCGTCAGTTGTCGGGCGCGTCCAACTCGACGCGCCCCGCCTCGCCCTCGCGCAGCGAGACGCGCGGGGCGTTGGCGGCACGACGCCTGACCTCCTGCTCGTAGGCGTCGGGTCGGGTCGGAGTCCGCATCGCCAGCACGCGGTACTCGCCCGGCGGCGACGACATAGAGCACGCGCCCGCCTCGTTCGTCACGCAGGAGACGGACTGCGCGAGCGGCGACCACGTCGAGAGGTCTAAGGGCAGGAGGACGACGAAGAGCCCAGAGGGCTCGCGCCGGCCCGCGGCGCGGACGGTCACGTCGAGCGTCGCGGAGTTGCGGCCGTAGACGATGCGGACGCCCTCGACCGAGACGCCCTCGGCCAGCTCCAGTGGCTCGCGCAGAAGGTCTCTGCCGTTCCACGTGATCGACTTGAGGTAGGTGCCCTCCGTGTCGCTCACGCTCGGGTGGAAGACGTACCTGCCGGCGGGCAGCCCTTCGACGGCGAACCTGCCGCCTTCGATGCTCCCGGACTGCAACCCCGCGTTGTCGGGCGCGGCTCCCGCCTCGCCGACGCGCAGCATGGTGACGCCCCCCCAGCGCGGCGGCTCCCCTCCCTCGACCGTGACCGTGCCGTTGACGCGCGCGCCCTCGGCGACCTCGACGACGAACTCGGTCACGTCGCCGCCCGACACTTCGAGGTTGACGCGGGTCGGCGCGTAAGAGCGCTTGCGCCTCGGCGGGCGGTACTCGGAGGTGTTCGTGTTCGTGACCCCGGCGACGGCGTTCGCGTTAGCGACGGAGGAGTTCATGTTGACGGAGGCGACGGCGGGGGTCTCTTCGTACTCCTCGGGCGGCCTGACGGTGATGGTGTAGGAGCCGTCGGGAATCTCGGAGAGCCACCAGCGCCCCTCGTCGTCGGTCGTCGTGCTGTTCGGCCCGTACTCGGAGCCCTCGTAGTAATGGACTAGCGGCACGTCCGCGGCCAGCGGGTCGTCGCGGCGCTTGATGGTGACGCCCGCGAGCCTGACGGGTCGGCCGCCGCGGCGCGCGCGCACGACGCCGCCGACGACGCGCAGGTCGCGCTCGGGGATTCGGACGTCCGCGTCGCCGCGCTCGTCGCCTGGCCCGACCTTGATGACGCCGGCCTCCTTCAGGCTCGTCGCCGAAGGGTAGAAGGTCATCAAAAGCTGCGGCGTGAACATCCCGCGGAAGAGCCCCGAAAGGTCTTCGCCCACCGAGCGCGCGCCGACGGCCGGCGAGCCGTGGTTGACCGCCTCGTTGACGCCGATGAGGTACTCGCCCGGCGGCAGCCCCGTCAGGCGGTACATGCCGCGGTCGTCCGTGCGCAGCCCCGACAGCGCGGCGGCGGTCGAGCCCGGCAGGTACCTCTGGACGCGGCCGTCCGATGAGCGGCGCAGGAGGCTGACGCTGACGTTGACCGCCGGGTCGCCGTCGGCGTGCGTGACGCGCCCCGCGATGGACGCGCCGCGGCGCGCGTGCACCGTCACGTTCACGTCCTGCTTCCCATCCACCTCGACGAGGTCGAAGAACCGACGCCCCTCGCCGAGGTCGAACGTCCCCGGGGAGGCGCGCAGCATTTCGAGGCTGACGAAGCCGACGGGCGAGAGCACGCCGGGCACGTCCACGAAGGCGTAGTACGTGCCCGCGCGCACGCCCCGGATGGCGAAGTCGCCGCCCGCGCCCGTCAGCGCGGCGTACTCGCTGCGCCCGACGTTGTTCTCCTTGATGAGCATGACGCGCGCGCGCCGCACGGGCCGGGTCGTGTCGTCGTAGACGACGCGCCCGCGCACGACCGACTCTTCGGGCTCGGGCGGCCTCTCCTCCCGCGGCGCGCGCGCGTTCTGCGGCGGCGTGCGGCGCGCGACCCCGGCCTCGGCCGGCGCGAAGAGCGCGCAGGCGAGCGCGAAGAGCGCCGCCAGAGGGGCCAGCCACTTCGTCAGCCTGAGTGCGCGGCTCATCGTCTCGGTGCGGGCGTGCGCCTACTTCGGGGGCGGGAGCGGCTTGCCGCCCACGTCCTTCTTCCGGAGGCCGGACTTGTCGAGGTAGAAGGAGAGGCGGCCGGTGCGCCCGTAGCGCTCGGGCTCGGCGCGCGCGGCGAAGGACTTCGAGTCCGGGGCCAGTTGGACGGAGAAGCGGTAGCCGGTCGTCTCCGCGCCGAGGATGTCCTGCGGGACGTAGCCGGCTTTGACGAGCCCGTTCAGGTCGGCGTAGCCGCCCGAGTGCTGGAGCGAGTAGGCGACCTGCGCGGCCAGGATGCGGTTGAGCATGTTCTCGGCCTCCTGCTCGTGCACGGCGATGCGCTCCTCGAAGAGGTACTTCTTGCCGCGCTTCCTGACCTCGTCGGCACTCGCGCGGTCGCCGATGAGCCACGCGCCGCGCTCGCGGACGAGGTTGACCGGCTCGACCTTCGGCTCCCTCTCGGTGCCGGTCGCGACGAAGACGGTCGCCTCCTCGCCGGCCAGGCTCTCGCCGGTGATGCGGAACTCCGCGGGCACGGCCGGCAGCAGGCGCGCGAAGTCCGCCTTGAACTCGTTCAGCTCCTCGGCGCTCATCGCCTCGACGGCCGGGCGCAGCACGGTCATCAGCAGCGCCTCGCGGAAGCGCGCCTCCTTGAGCGCCGTGTAGAAGGCGCGCACCACCTCCGTGGGCGACCCCTGCGCGGCGGCGCTCGCCTGCGCGTTCGACCGCGCGCGCGCCGGGAGGCCCGCGGCGGCGAGCAGGCAGAGCGCGAGCGTGAAAGTCTTAAGCTTGGTGCGTCTGTTCATCTCGGGTAGCTCTTTCGGCAAGGCGGCTCGGGGAGGTCTGCGCTGAAGTTACAGGTCGTAAGTACGGCGCAAAAGAGAACGGCTGACTGCGGAACGTTAGACGCCCCGCAGTCAGCCATTGTTCCACCCGCGCGCGCGCGGGGTCAAGCGAGGACTCCCCGGTCAGCGCTCTTCCGCCGCGCGCCGCCCCCTGAGCAGCCACTCGCGCCCGACCGCGTAGAGCAACAGGGTCAGCAGGACGAACGGGATGAGGCCGAGCACGTCCGACCACGGCCCGGCGTGGAACGGGTTGTGCTCGCCCCACGCGGTCATGCTCCGGTTGAAGCCCGCGAACCACGGCGCGGCCGCGAGGAACGCGATGATGATGCCGGCGATGGCGCCCCCGGCGATGTAGCCCGAGGCCATCAGCACGCCGGGGCTCTTGTCGCCCTCGGCGACCAGCTCGTCCTCGGTCATGTTGCGCCCGGCCAGGCGGCGGCGCAGGTACTTGTCCACGCCCCAGCGCACCAGGCCGCCGACGAGGATCGGCGACGACGACGAGAGCGGTAGGTACACCCCCACGGCGAAGGCGAGCGAGGGGATGCCCGCCATCTCCAGCACCACCGCGATCATCACCCCGAGCAGCACCAGCCCCCACGGCAGCTCGCGGTTGAGGATGCCCTTGATGATGTAGCTCATCAGCGTCGCCTTCGGCGCGGCGAACTTGTCCACCTCGCGCCCGCCCTCGGTCGCCGCGTAGGTGCCGTTGATGCCGGGATCGACGAAGTACCTCGGCGCGCCCGTGTCGTCAACCAGATACTTGCCCGCGCGCGAGCCCCTCTCGTCCACCTTGTACCAGACGCGGTACTGCGCCGGGTCGTTGATGCCCTGGTCGGCCGGGACGCCCTCCCGCGCCTCGGAGAGCTGCCGCACGTCGGCGCGCACGTCCGCCGGGAGCTGCATCCGCGTGGCGGGCACGTAGACGGTCGCCGCGCTGTTCAGGCTGATGAGGATGGGCCCGAGGATGAGGGCCGAGGCCCCCGCGCCGATGAGGATAGCGATCTGCTGCCGCCACGGCGTCGCGCCGACGAGGAAGCCGGTCTTCAGGTCCTGCGAGGTCGTGCCGCCGTTCGACGCCGCGATGCAGACGATGGCGCCGATGGAGAGCGCCGTCACGTAGTTGGACGGCCCCGTCCAGCCGATGACGAGGAAGATGAAGCAGGTCAGCAAGAGCGTCGCCACCGTCATGCCCGAGATGGGGTTCGACGACGAGCCGATCTCGCCCGTCAGGCGCGAAGAGACGGTGACGAAGAGGAAGCCGAAGGCGACGATGAGCAGCGCGCCGAGCAGGTTGAACTGGAGGTGGAGCTGCGGCAGGAGCATGATGGCCGCGACCAGCACGACGATGCCGCCCAGCACGAACTTCATCGACAGGTCCTGGTCGGTGCGCGGCGCCGAGGCCGAGGCCGCCTGCCCGCCGCGCAGGTCGGCCAAGCCCCCCTTCAGGCCGTGCCAGATGGTCGGGAGGCTGCGCACGAGGCTGATGATGCCGCCCGCGGCGACCGCGCCCGCGCCGATGTAGAGGACGTAGTCGTTGCGGATGTCGTCGGGCCCCATCGCGCTGATGGGCTGCGTGCCGGGCGGGACGACCGTGCTCCCGAGCGACTCGCCGAAGAAGGCGATGAGCGGGATGAGCACGAGGTAGGCGAGCACGCCGCCCGCCGCCATGATGGCCGCGATGCGCGGCCCGATGATGTAGCCGACGCCCAAGAGCGCCGGGCTCGACTCGATGGAGACCGACGCCTTGTTGAAGGGGTCGCCGAAGACCTTCGTCGGGTACTCCTTCCACGTGAAGAACGCCTTCATCAGGGTCGTGTAGAGGAGGCCGACGCCGAAGCCGGCGAAGATGGTCTTGGCGCCCGCGTTCGACGCCTGCCCCGCGCCGGCCGCCGCCTCCCACTCGGCGCGGTGCGACTCGGAGGCGGCGGCCCGCGACTCGTCGGACGCGCCGGCCTTCAGGACCTCGGCGCACGCCGTCCCCTCCGGGTACTTCAGGAAGCCGTGCTGCTGGACGATGAGCGCGCGCCGCAGGGGGATCATCATCAGGATGCCGAGCAGCCCGCCGAGCAGGGCGACCAGGATGGGGCGCGTCAGCTCCAGGTCGAAGCCGAGGATCATGATGGCCGGCATCGTCACGCCGACGCCGAAGGCTATCGACTCGCCGGCGGAGCCGGCCGTCTGCACGACGTTGTTCTCGAGGATGGTGGCGTTGCGGCCGCCCATCTTCGAGAAGATGCGGAAGAGGGTGATCGAGATGACGGCGACGGGGATCGAGGCGCTCACCGTGAGGCCGACCTTCAGCACGAGGTAGAGCGACGAGGCCCCGAAGACCATCCCGAGGAGCGTGCCGACGACGACGGCGCGCACCGTCAGCTCGGGCAGCGTGGTCTCGGGCGCGATGTAGGGGCGGTAGGCGACCGGGTGCGGCCCGTCCGGCTTGAAGCCGACGACGTCCGGGTACTCGTTCGTCACGGCGACCTGATGCTTGGCAGGGTCGAGTGCGTCAGACGACATCAGAAGTGACCTCCGACAGATTCTTTTTAGACTAAGGGAAGAGCCTTGATAAGGGGACGGTGGCGCTACTTTACACTTAAAGGCCGTGAACCGTAAACCGTAACAGGAGCGTGAACCGTAAACCGTAAACCGTAACAAGAGGAAGACACGCTCTTTCTTGTCACGGTTTACGGTTTACGGCTCTTCAGGGTTTGCAGACGCGGCACGGGCGGTAGCCGGCGGCGAGGGCGGAGGCGGGCGAGTCGAAGTCGGCGCGCTGGCGCGCCGGGACGCGCGCGGCCCAGTCGCAGTCGGGCAGGTGGTAGATGCCGAGGCTGCGGTTGCCGAGGACGGGGCGTGTGGCGACGGTCGCGGGCGGCGTCGCCGCCGCGTTCGGGGCGAAGAGCGGCGGCGGGGGCGGCGCCGGGGTGGGCGCGGCGAAGAGGGTGGACGCGGGCTGCGCCGGGCCGATGCCGGGGGCGGGCGCGCCCCCTGCGGGCAGCGCCGTCGTCGCCGTCTCTGCGTAGTAGACCGCGCGGAAGAGGCCGTAGAAGAGCAGCAGCACGAAGAGGGCGACGAGCGTCAGCATCATCGACGCGAACCCCTCCGCCCCGAAGGCCGCCCAGACGTAACGCAGCAGGAAGTTGTGCAGCGGTATCCACCAGATGTAGCCGTACGAGTCGCCGAAGGCGCTCTTGGCGAAGTGGAGCGTGTTGCCCCACAGGTCGGCCGGGTCGCGCGGCGCGACCGGCGCGGGCGGCTGTCCGCCCTGCGAGTTGAAGAGCCCCTGCACGGTCGCGGACGCGGGCGTCGCGGGGGCCTCGCGCCACTTCCTGGGCGTGGGCCAGTTGGGCTCGCGCGGCGCGGGGGCCCGCACCACCTCGCGCGTGCGCGCGCGCACCTCGACGTTCGCGGGCGCGTTCATCCAGCCGGGGAGCGACGAGCGCGGCACGTCAACGAGTTCCGTCAGAGGCGGGGCCGACTCGGGGCCGTCGGCGCAGGCGGCCTTGAGCGCTCCGGCCAGCCGCGCGTGCTCCCCGCCGATGGCCTCGACCTTCGGGAAGAGCGCGGAGGCTTCGGGTGCGGCGAAGTCCGCGCGCGCGAACAGGAGGTTCTCGTCGTGGTGCTCCCGCCAGAGTTCGGGCCGCTCGGCCAAGGAGATGAGCGAGAGGTAGACGACGAGCGCGGAGAAGTTGTCGGTGTCGGCCGAGAAGTGCGTCACGTCGCGCGCGGGGTGCTGGTAGTGCTGGTGCCCGACCTCGCTCGCCTTGAACCCGCTGAGCGCCGGGACGTACATGCCGTCGAGGTCTACGAGGCGCAGGCGGCCCCCCTCGACGATGATGTTGCCGTGCTGCAGGTCGCCGTGCGCCACGTTCGCCTCGCGCAGGGCGCTGATGAGCCTGACCCACTCGTCGGCGAGGTGCAGCAGCGCCTCACGCCGCCCGACGGCCTCGTCCAGATAAACGTCGAGCGTCGAGCCCTCGACCCACTCCATGACGAGGACGGGGTAGCGGCGGCCCGCGACGAGGATGCCCTTTGAAAGGTATTTGAAGCGCGGCAGCGAGGCGATGCGGTTGGCGTTGAGGTGCGCGTCGAGCGCGCGGTAGCGCTCCTCGCGGTCGCCGAGGAAGCCGCGGAAGCAGCGCACGGCGAGCGTCTCGCCGCCCGCGTCACCCGGGTTCAGCTTGAAGACGTAGGCGAACTGCCCCGACGTGACGAGCGGCATGCCGAGCCGGTCAACCGCCGGCAGCATCCGCTTCAGCGACGGCTCCTCGAAGCAGACCAGGGGGCACTGCACCGCCTCCGCGTAGTGCCGCGCCGTGGGCCAGAAGTTTGTCGTCGCGTTCTGCATAAAACAGTAGTCAGTAGACAGTAGTCAGTAGACGGTAGAAAAACTTTAGTCGCTCGAACCCTGCGGCCGTCATTTTCAACTTCCTCAAGCGGAGCGCTACTGTCTACTGGCTACTGTCTACTGACTACTTCAATCCTCACCACCGCCACGTCGTCGTCCTTCATCCTCGCGGCGGCGCGCTCGCGCCGGACGAGTTCGGAAAGCGAGACATTTTCCGACGCGGCGAGCAGAGAATCAAACTCGTCCGCGGCGGGGTCGCGCCGCGCGCTCATCTCGAAGTACCAGGCCGAGAGCGCGTCGGTCATGAGCAGGAACGTGTCGCCGGGCTCGGCGCGCCCCTCGCGCTCGACCAGGCGCGCGAGCGCCGTCTCGCGCAGGCTCTCGCTCGAAGGGACGAGCGGGGGCGTCGAGGTGAACGCCTCGTGCGTGTCGAGCGGGAAGGCCGAGACCACCTCCCCGCCCCGCCTCTGCACGAGGCACGAGTCGCCGAGCGCGACCGCGCGCCAGCCCATCTTCCGCCCCGAAGCCTCCAGCCGCAGTCCGACGAGGGCCGCGTAAGAGCCCGCGCTCCGCTTCTCCTCCGCGTACCAGGGGAGCTTCCGCCCCTCCCAGGAGGCGTGCAGCCACCCGCCCTGCTCCTTCAGCCACGGCCCGAACTCGCGGGCGGTCAGAGGCGCGCGCACCGCCCCGACCCACTCCTTCGTCAGCCGCGCCGCCCAGCGCCGCGCGTCGAACGCCTCGGTCGCCCCGTCGGCCACGGCGAACCTCAGAGCCCCCGCGTCGAACGCCACCGCGTCCTCACACTCCTCCGGCCCGCTGCCCTCCTTGGGAAGTAAGAAGTGCCGGATTTGAACGCGAAAGCGGTCGCTCATGTTTGAAGAGAGTAGTCAGTAGTCAGTAGACAGTAGTCAGTAGAAGAACCTTTCTTCGCTCGAACCCTGCGTTTATCATCCTCGACCTCCGCAACGCGGAGCGCTACTGTCTACTGACTACTGTCTCCTGACTACTTGCATTCACTCCCCCATCCAGATGTGCGGGGGCATACCGGTCAGGCTGGTGCCGATCTCGTAGAACTGGACGACCGAGGAGGGGTCGGCGTTGAAGACGAAGCCGCGCGAGCCCTCGGCCGCGGGGACGCCGAGTTGCTGCGCCGCGCCGAGGAAGTTCTCGGGCAGGACGCTGGAGATGCGGAAGAGCGTGCGCGCGAAGCCGTCCTTGAGCGCCGACTCCTCCGAGGGGTACTCGACTTTGCGCGCGCGGCTCGAAGAGACGTGGCAGTTGAAGAGGAGCACGCGGCCGTCGTCCGTGCCGAGCGACGTGAGCGCCTCGCCGTCCTGCGTCGGGTCGCCGTCGCTCGACTCGCCATCGGTCAGATGCAGCACCGTCGGCGGGAAGCCGCGCGGGTGCGCCGAGAGCCAGCCCTCGACGATCTCGCGCGCGCGCCGCAGCGCGTGGCACATCGGCGTGCCGCCCTCCGCGTGCGCGTGCACCCAGACGGGGTAGCGCACCGGCGTCTCGACGTAGCCGCCCACGCCGTCGGGCACGCGCCGGTAGCCCGACTCGATGCGCGCGGGGTTGTCGGCCACGGCCGAGACGGGCGCGACCGTCATCCCGGCGAGCGCGCCGCCGAGGCCGACGCCCACCTGCCGCCCGTAGCCGACGACGGCGACGTGGTAGTAGTCGCGCACCTCCTCGGTCTTGGTGCAGCGGATGACGAGGTCGTGCAGCGCGTGGTTGACCGCGTTGGCGACGAAGTCGGCCTTGCGCCCCGAGCCCTCGCCGCCGAACGGGTCGGCCATCGAGCCCGACTGGTCGAGCAGGAAGACGATGAGCGTCGGGTTGGCGCGCGTGATCTGTGCCGTGTATGCCATGCGGGAAAGTGATGAGTGATAGGTGATAAGTGATAAGAAGCTGTTAGCTGTCGGCTGTTGGCTAGGGAGTGAAGGTGCGCGTCCGGAAGCCACTCCGGCGCTCGCGCAGCAGGCCGAGGTAGATGTAGACGGTCAGCACGTAGCCCGAAGAGCTGAGCATCCCGGCCACGGCCGCCTGCAAGAGCATCGTCGGCAGCAGGCCGAGCCCGGCGCGCGCGAAGCTGCCGACGACGACCCAGTTGAGGCCGAAGATGAGCAGCCACCACAGGAAGTACGTGATGAAGATGAGCCACTTGTAGCCGCTCGTCAGCGCGTAGCTCCGCCGCAGCGCGTCGAGGGGGCCGCGCTTCTCGATTACCGCCGCGGGGACGCAGACGGCGTACATCATGCCGATGATGACGCCCGGCACGACGAACAGCAGGTAGCCGACGCCCGTGATGAGCGTGTAGATGAGCGTCACGACGAAGACCTTCGGCAGCGCCAGCAGCCCGCGCGCCAGGCAGTCGCCCGCCGACGAGCGCCCCGCGCGCTGCAAGTCCACGACGGCGTAGACGAGCGAGCCCGACATCAGCGCCCAGGCAGCTATCGTCAGTGCCCACAGGAGCAAGTCGCCCGCGCTCATCCCGAAGGGGAGCGTGCCGGCGAGGCCGCCGCCGCCGCCGTACGAGGCCCCCGTCGTAACGAAGATGAAGTACTGGAGGAGCGTCTGCGGCAGCGTCGTCACCAGCACGATGACGCCCACGAGCGTGAAGTGCTTGCGGTAGACGGCGAGCATCGGCGAGAGCACGTCGCCCGCGCCCTTGAAGGGCGGCGCGGGGATGTCGTCGGCCGACGCGTGCCGCGCGGAAGGCCCGCCCGCGGCGTCGCCCAGCGGGAATCCGCACGCCTCGCAGAACTTCGCGCCGGCTGGGTTGTCCTGGCGGCAGTGCTCGCACCGGGGGCCGTACATGAGGAAGCTCCTTAACAGTCTGAAACTTTCGGCGGCGGGAGACTCGAACGCGCCGCGCCGCACGTTCCGACGGCGGCGAAGCGCCCGAACAATATCCAACGCCGCGCCGCCGCCTGTCAATTAAGGCGTGAACGGTGAACCGTAAACCGTGACAAGATGAAGACTGTTCTTACCTGTCACGGTTTACGGTTCACCGTTCACGCCTTTTGCCTTTTGCCTTTCCGCCCCGCTACACTCGCAGCTCCCACGCTCTGAACAGACCCTTTCAGGACTCGACGTAGACGACGATGCCGAAGCACTTTCTCTCCTGCGCGCTGCTGCTGCTCCTCTTCCTGCTCGCACCGCTGGCCGGCCCTGCGCCGCACGCGCGGGGCGCGCTCGCGTCCGTGCCCGCGCCCGAGGAGGTGCTCGGCTTCCGCCCCGGCGACGATCGCAAGCTCGCCTCGTGGGCGCAGACGGTCGAATACTTCCGCCGCCTCTCGCGGACGAGCCCGCGCGTGAAGTTCGAGGAGCTGGGGAAGACGACGCTCGGCGCGCCCTTCGTCCTCGCCACCATCAGCGCGCCCGAGAACCTCCAGCGCCTCGAAACCTACAGGAACATCCAGCGGCTGCTCGCAGACCCGCGCAAGATCGCGGGCCGGCGCGGGGCGAAGGCCGAGGGCTACATCGGCAACGGCAAGACGGTCGTGCTCATCACGTGCGGCGTGCACTCGACCGAGGTCGGCTCGTACCTTTCGGGCATGCTCATCGCACACCGCCTCGCCTCTTCGGACGAGCCCGAGGTGCTTGAGATTCTGCGCAACACCATCGTCCTCCTCGTCCCTTCGCTCAACCCCGACGGCGTGGACATCGTCAAGCGCTGGTACGACCGCACACTCGGCACCCCCTTCGAGGGGACGAACCCGCCCGAGCTTTACCACCACTACGTCGGCCACGACGACAACCGCGACTGGTACGCCTTCACGCAGGTCGAGACGCAGCTCACCGTCGATAAGGTTCACAACGCCTGGCGCCCGCAGATCGTCCACGACATACACCAGCAGGGGGCTTACGGCTCGCGCCTCTTCCTTCCGCCCTACATGCGGCCGGTCGAGCCGAACGTGCCCAAGCAGTTGGTCGAAGGCTACACGGAGCTGGGCCGCTTCATGGCGGATAACATGCTCAAGGCGGGTTTCAAAGGCATCACCTGGGACTCGACTTACGACGCGTGGACGCCCGCGCGCGCCTACTCGCACTACCACGGCGGCGTGCGCATCCTCTCCGAGACGGCCTCGGCCAGCCTCGCCACGCCCATCACGGTGAAGCCCGAGCAACTGCGCGGGGGCGAGCGCTACGACGCGCGCAAGGCCAGCCCGAACTTCCCCGTCGTCTGGCCCGGCGGCGAGTGGCGCCTGCGCGACATCACCAACTACATGACGGCCGCGGCCTTTGAATTACTCAGGCACGCCGCGCAGAACCGCGAGGCGTGGCTCCGCCGCTTCTACTCAATCGGCCAGGAGGCCGTGCGGCCCCGCCGGCCCGGCGAGCTGTTCGCCTTCAGGATCGGCGAGTCGGAGAACAGCGGGGAGCTACTCCGTATCCTGCAACGCGCGGGGGTGGAGACGAGGCTGCTGCCGCGCGCCGGCTCCGGGCGGCGCCGGGGCCACGGGGCGGACATCTTCGTCCCGATGGCGCAGCCCTACGGCGCCTTCGCCAAGGCACTACTCGAAGCCCAACGCTACCCCGACCTCCGCGACGAGTCCGGCCGGCCCGTGCCGCCTTACGACGTGACGGCGCACACGCTCCCCCTGCTGATGAACGTGCCGGTCGAGCCCGTCTACCAGCCGGTCAGGATGGGCGACCCGGTCGTTTCCGAGCGCGCGAACTTGCCCGGCCCGTCGCAACGCCCCGCAGCGCCTCGCGTGGCGCTCTACAAGTCGCACGTCCCTTCGATGGACGAGGGCTGGACGCGCTGGATTCTGGAACAGAACGGCAAGACTTACTCTTCGCTGCAAGACGCGGAGGTCCGCCGGGGGAACCTGCGCGCGAAGTTCGACTCCATCATCATCCCCGACCAGTCGCCGCGCGCGATACTCGAAGGCTACCGTAAGGGCTCGATGCCGGACGAGTTCACGGGGGGTTTGGGGAAGGAGGGCGTGAAGGCCCTGCGCGAGTTCGTCGAGCAGGGCGGGACGCTCGTCACGCTGAACGAGGCGTCGGACTTCGCCATCGAGCAGTTGAACTTGCCCGTCCGCGACGTGACGGCCGACCTCAAGCGGACGGAGTTCTACTGCCCCGGCTCGATCCTGCGCACCGTCCTCGACACGACGCACCCGATTGCCAAAGGGATGCCGCGCGAGTCCGTCGCGTGGGTCGAGGACTCGCCCGTCTTCGAGATCAAGTCGGACCCGCTGGCCCTCGTCCGCGTGAAGATTATTGCGCGCTACCCCGAAGCGGGCACGCCGCTCCTCTCGGGCTGGCTCCTCGGGGCCGAGCGCCTCCGCGGCAAGGCCGCGCTCGTCGAGGTCGGCGTCGGCGAGGGCCGGGTCTACCTCTTCGGCTTCCGCCCCCAGTACCGCGCGCAGTCGCTCGCCACCTACCCGCTCCTCTTCAACGCCCTCAGCAGTAGGCAGTAGTCAGTAGTCAGTAGAAAAGCAGGAGCGGCGCGTCTCAGCCCTTGGGTCGAGCGCGCCGCTCCTGTCTTCCTACTGGCTACTGACTACTGACTACCGCACTTTACGAGAACGCGGTGACGACGATGGCGGCGATGAGGGCTCCGCCGAAGACGAGCAGGTAGCTGAGGAAGTAGCCGACGACGAGCACGATCGAGGCGGGGATGCTCTTGCCCGCGCCGAGGCCGTAGACGGCGCGCACGGCGAAGAACATGTAGACGATGTCGAGCACCCATTTGAAGAGGGCGACCCAGGCGTTGACCCCGCCCTGCTTGATGCCGATGAGGTAGTAGACCGGCCAGAGCAGAATCACCAGCAGCGTCGAGAACGAGGCGAAGTGCATCGCGAAGACGAGGTGCTCGACGAAGTAGCGCCGCTTGAGGAGGAAGACCGCCTGGAGCACGAGCGCGAACCCGCCGACGAAGAGCGGCGCCGCGGCCGACGTGTAGCGCGCCCACTTCTCCCCGAGCCGCTTGAACAGCTCCTCCCTGTTCGTCCCCTTCCGCGCCGCGAACCGGTCGAAGACCTTGTCCGTGTCCTCGCGCTTGCTCTCCCTGACGAACTTCCCGATGTCGAACATCGAGACCGGCTCGTAGACCGAGTAGGCGAAGAAGTTGAGCGCCACGAGCGCAAGGCAGAGGTTGAGCGGCTTCAGGTAGCGCCGGCGCCGCCCGGCCCTCCACTCGCTGGTGAGGAAGCCCGGGCGGAAGAGGAGCGCCCACAGCGTGTGGAAGACCTTCGAGTGCTCGACGCTCGTCAGCTCCTGCGCCGCCTCCGAGAAGAAGTGCCGGACGGAGAGGTCGCGCGACTCGGGCCGCTTCTCGCCGCAGCGGTGGCAGTAGTCGCCCGCGAGCGCCCCCCCGCACTCGGGGCAGAGGTCGGCGGCGGCGACTACGGCTTCGGCTTCGGCTTCTCCCGCCCCGGCGGTCTTGACCTCGACGCTCATAACGACAGCCCTCTCCCGCGCGCGCCCCTTCAAACTCCGAGGACGCTGATCAGGGCCGCCCCCATGCTGCCCAAGACGACGGCGAGGTAGATGACGTAATACCCCGCCAGCAGAACGAGCGTGAGGACTACGGCGGGGGCTGTCCCCGTCCGGTAGAAGGTTCGGACGGCGAGGAACATGTAGGCGGCTATGGCCAGCCAGATCACGACTGCGAGGGCGTTGCTCGCGGGCGAGGGCTTGATGCCGGTGAGGAAGTAGAGCGGCCACATCAGCACGACCAGCAGCGACGAGAACGAGACGAAGTGGAGCGCGAAGACGAGGTGCTCGACGAAGTGGCGGCGCGCGAAGAGCAGGAAGACGACCTGGAGCAGCAGCGAGTAGGCGGCCGCGATGACGAGCGACGACAAAGACATGTAGTCGTGCCACCTCTCGTTCACCTTCCCCGTGAACTCCGCCTTCGTCATCCGCCCGTACGCGGCCAGGTCGTCCAACGCTTTCGCGAACCGGCCCGTGGCGTCCTGCTCCACGAACATCTGGAGGTTGTAGACCGAGAGCGGCTCGTAGACCGAGAAGGCGAAGAGGCTCAGCGCGAAGACGGCGAGGTAGAGGTTGAGCGGCTTGACGTAGAGTGTGCGGCGTCCCGCGACCCACTCGGCCGAGAGGCGGCCCGGCCGGAAGAGGAGCGCGCGCAGGGTGCGCAGGAGCTTCGAGTGTTCGAGGCTCGTCAGCTCCTGCGCCGCCTCGCGCAGGAAGTGGCGGAGCGTCAGGTCGCGCGACTCGGGCCGCTTCTCGCCGCAGCGGTGGCAGTAGTCGCCGACCAACCCCGTGCCGCAGCTCGGGCACGCGCCCTCCGCGGCGCCGGGCCCGCCGCGGGAGAACCCCGGGGCCGGCTGCCGCGCCTCCGCCGCCTCGGCGCGCACGGCCGTCTGCGTGCCCTCGCCCACGGCTTCACTTCTCCTCGTCGCGCTCGGCCCTGACCGAGCCGGAAATCTTCTTGCGCGTCGTCTCGCCCGTGTCGATGACGGGCAGCCCCTGGCCCACCTCCGCGTGCGGGCGCGGGATGACGTGCGTCGAGACGACCTCGCCGACGCGCCGCGCGGCGGCCGCGCCCGCGTCCACGGCCGAGCGCACCGCGCCCACCTCGCCGCGGACGATGGCCGTCACCAGCCCGGCGTCAATCTTCTCGTAGCCGACGAGCCGCACGTTGGCGGCCTTCACCATCGCGTCCGCCGCCTCGATCATCGCCACGAGGCCCCGGCACTCGACCATCCCCAGCGCTTCCATCCTTCTCACCTCCCGGAACGTTATCCGCGCGCCCGTCCGCGCGGCGGTAGACCAGTTTGAGCCGCTGCGCGCCCAGCTCGTTGCTGAAGCTCGTCGTGTTCGTCAGCGTCTTCCCGTCGGAGGAGACCTGCCAACGCTGCGTCACCGTCAGCTCGTACGTGCCGCCCTGACCGCGCCGCTTGAGCTGCGCCTCCGAGACGACCCTGTCGCCGTCCCACCTCGTCTTCGACCTGACCTCGCCGACGCCGAGCGTCGCCTGGTTCGTCTCGCCGCGCCCGTCCGTGTAGTAGGCGAAGTCCTTGACCTCCTCCTGCCCGTTGAGGCTGAGCGTGCGCCTGATCTTCAGCTCGGGGTCTCTGTGCTCGACGACGAGCGTCGAGTCGGCCTTCGCGAGCGGCTTGTCGGCCCACTCGCCGTAGTCGCTCTTCCCGCGGTCGATGCGCCACGTGCCGGAGAAGTCCGGGCGCGGCCCCTTCCTGTCATCGCCCGCGGCGGCGGCGGCGCACGCCGCGAGCAGGCAGAGCGCCATGAGCAACGCCTTCATCGAACGCACCTCCGCGCCGCTCAGCGGTAGTACTCGATGGTGGAGTAGTAGACGAGGGACGGCTCGTACTCGCCCGCCTCCGCGTTCCACGTGTACTGGACGTTCTTAATCAGGTTTTTGCGCGAGTCGTACTCGCGCGTGTCGCGCGTCTTGCGCGGCGGCGCGCCGTCGCCCTTCTCCTCGGCCGCGCGCAGGTCGCTCGTCCCGGAGTCCGAGGTCGCGACCCTGCGGCCCGCGACCGAGCCGTCCGGGGCGTAGGTCTCCTTCTCCGTGTGGTGCGGGCCGCCGTAGTTGAGCGCGTGCACGGCCCGCTCCTTCAGCGAGCCGTCCGCGCGGTACGTGCTCCAGACCGAGGTCTTCCCGTCGCGCACGTTGACCGCCCTCTCGACGAGGGCCCCGCTGCCGTCGTAAGTCAGAACCTCGGCCTGCGTGCCGTCGGGGCGCGTGACGACGACCCTGCGCTCGCGCAGGCTCTCGTCGCCGTTGTAGGTCAGCGTCTCGCCCGCGGCGGGCCGGTAGACCTTCTTCATCCGCAGCCCGCCCCGGCCGTCGAACATCGACATCTCGACCTCGTTCCCGGCGTCGTCGTAGACGTAGACGGTCTTGTTGATGAGCTGACCGTCGGGCGTGTAGCTGTCCTGCTCCCGGCGCTTCCCGCCGGGCGCGTAGTTGATGACCGACACGAGACGGCGCGGCCCCTCGACGAGCCGGCCGTCCCGCCGGACGAAGGCGGCCGACTCAATGCGCGCGCTCTTGACGGGGCCGCGGAACGCGTCGCCCTGCCGGAACTCGACGGAATGCTCCTGCGCCCACGCCGGGGGCGCGAGCGCGAAGAGGAGCGAGGCGAAGAAGAGTCTTTTCATCTGGTACCTCCTTTAACCGACGCGCGCCCGGCCGCGTCAGTTGCGCAGCGAGTGGATGGGCGCGGGGATGCGCCCGCCGCGCCGGACGAAGACGCTCGGGGAGAAGCCGTTGACGGGCATGACGGGGGCGCTGCCCAGCAGGCCGCCGAACTCGACGAGGTCGCCGACCTTCCTCCCCGGCGCGGGGATGATGCGGACGGCGGTCGTCTTGTTGTTCATCACGCCTATCGCCATCTCGTCGGCGATGATGGCGGCGATGGTCTCGGCCGAAGTGTCGCCGGGCACGGCGATCATGTCCAGCCCGACCGAGCACACGCTCGTCATCGCCTCAAGTTTCTCTATGGTGAGCGCCCCCTCCTGCGCGGCCGCGATCATCGCCGCGTCCTCGGAGACGGGGATGAAGGCCCCGCTCATCCCGCCGACCGCGCTCGAAGCCATCGCGCCGCCCTTCTTCACCGCGTCGGTCAGAAGCGCCAGCGCCGCGGTCGTCCCCGGCGCGCCCGCGCGCTCGAACCCGAGCCCTTCGAGAATCTCGCCGACCGAGTCGCCCGGCGTCGGCGTCGGCGCCAGGGAGAGGTCGATGATGCCGAAGCGCAGGCCCAGACGCCGCGCGGCCTCGCGCCCGACCAGCTCGCCCGCGCGCGCGAGTTTAAATGAGAGCTTCTTAATCAGCTCGGCCATCTCGTCGAGCGGCGCGTCCGGCGGCGCGTGGCGCACCGCGTGGTTGACGACGCCCGGGCCGGAGACGCCGACGTTGATGACGGCCTCGGGCTCGCCGACGCCGTGGAACGCGCCTGCCATGAAGGGGTTGTCCTCGACCGCGTTGGCGAAGCAGACGAACTTGGCGCAGGCGAGGCCGCCGCGGTCGCGCGTGCGCTCGGCCATCTCCTTGATGATCTCGCCGGTGCGCCGGACGGCGTCCATGTTGATGCCCGCGCGCGTCGTCGCCAGACTTAACGAAGAGCAGAGGCGCTCGGTCGTCGCCAGGGCCTCGGGGACGGAATCGACGAAGGCGCGCGTGCCCTCCGTCTCGCCCTTGTGGACGAGCGCGGAGTAGCCGCCGATGAAGTCCACGCCGACGCGCTTGGCCGCCTCGTCTATCGCGCGCGCGAGCGGCAAAAGTTCCTCCGCTCGGCGCGCGCGGTCGAAGACGAGCGAGGCGGGCGTGATCGAGATGCGCTTGTTGGCGATGCGCAGGCCGTACTCCTCGCCTATCTCGTCCACTGTGGGGACGAGGCGCGCGGCCGTGCGCTCGATCTTCTCGCGGACGGCCTCGGCCGTCTCGGCGACGCCCGCGCGGACGCAGTCGCGCAGGGAGAGGCCGAGCGTGACCGTGCGCACGTCGAGGTGCTCCATCTCGGTCATGCGCACGGTCTGTAGGATTTCCGCCTGTGTGTACTCCATGCCCCTCCGGCTCTCAACGCAGGACGGTCGTGCTCAGGAAGAGCAGGACGAGGAAGAGGACGAAGAGCGCCGCCGCGGCGAGGACGAAGCGCAGGCCCGAGTCGTCCGGCGTCTCTTCTAAGACGACGATGGCCTCCTCGCGCATCCGCCCGACGCGCGCACGCGTCCCCTCGCGCACGCGCGCCACGCGCCCCCGGAGGTCGCCCGCGCGCCCCGCCTCTTCGGACGCCTCCTCCTCCGCCTCCTCCTCGCGCGCCTCCGTCTCGCTCGCGGCCGGCGACTCCGGCCCGGCCTCGAAGGCTTCGGCCGCGGCCGGCAACGGCGCGTCCGACGCGGGCGGCGGCGCGCCCGCTTCGGGCGACTGCACGAAGGCCGCGAACTCCTTCGTCGGCGGAGTCCAATCCTTCGTCGGCGGCGCGGCCTTTTCCTCCAAGGGGCGCGCCGACTCGCCCGTCGGCGGCACCGCCTCGCGCTCGACGGCCGCGGGCGGCGGCGCGGCCTCCGCCTCGAAACGGTTGCCGCACTGCGGACAGAACCGCGACCCCGCGCGCACCGCCGCGCCGCACGAGAGACACCTGCGAGAGATTTCAGGCAGCATAAGAGCCGTGAACCGTAAACCGTGAACCGTGACAGGAGCGTGAACCGTAAACCGTAAACCGTGACAAGAAGAAGGCGGTTTTTATCTCGTCACGGTTTACGGTTTACGGTTCACGGCCTTCAAATTCTGTGCATCGCGTTGAAGAGGTCTTCGCGCTGGGCGTAGATGTGGACGCCGAGGCGTTCGCCCTCGCCGCGGAAGCGGTCTTTGAGCGCGGTGACCGACTCGCGGGCGCGCGCGATGTCGGCGACTATGACCATCGCGAACTTGCCCTGCACGACCGTCTGGTTGATGTCGATGATGCTGCACCCGGCCTCGGCCAGAATCTGCGAGACGGCCGCGACGATGCCCGGGTGGTCGGTGCCGAAGACGGACACGATGAGCCTGTCCGCGCGCCCCTCCGCCGCGCCCTTCGCGCCGCCCTCCGGCTGAAGCGCCGGCTCGATTGCGCGGTACACGTCCATCACCAGCGCCTCGACCGTCCGCTCGTCCGCCTGCGAGCCCAGGCGTCCGTAGACCGCGCGCGTGATCCGGTAGATGAGTTCCTCGTCAGCCATAAGGCAGTGAGCAGTAAGCAGTGAGCCGTGAGCAGCAGTTGGGTTAAGGCGGGCGCGGCGCAGTTTCTTAAAACTGCTTACCGCTCACCGCTCACTTTCCTCTCAGCTCGCGCGCCGACTCGATCAGCTCGTCGGAGCGCGCGATGTCCTCTTGAACGTCCACGCGGTCAACGATGCCGACGACCGCGGCCTCAATCGCCATCTCCTGGTTGCCGACCGCCGTGCGCGCGGCCTTCCCGTAGGCGCACATCACGACCTCGCCCACGCCCGCGCCCAGGCGGTCGGCCACCACGACTATGTTTTTCGTCGGCTCCTTGTCCAGGTCAATCGGGTGCACGACCAAAAATCTGACGCCCTCAAGGTCGGGCGTCTTCTTCGTTGACCAAACGGTGCCGACTACTTTTCCCAGGAACATAAAGACCGTGAGCCGTGAGCCGTAAACCGTAAACCGTGACAAGAAGGAGAGCGGTTTTTATCTCGTCACGGTTTACGGTTTACGGTTCACGGCCTTTCATGCTTTCGCGAAGACTTCGGCCGCCTCGCCCATGTCGCGGGCGGCGGGCGTGATGATGGTGCGCGCGTTGGTGTAAATCTTCTCGCCCTTCTGGATGGCGCGGCGCACGTCGTCCTCGCAGACGAAGTCCACGGCGCGCTTGCCGTTGCCGGCGGCGGGCGAGGGCGTCTGCTTCGGGGGCGCGGGCGGCGGCGCGGCGGGGGCGGCCTGTGCGCTTCCGTTGCCGCCGCCGCCGTTCGTCGCCTGCGCGGTCGGCGCGGCCTCGGGGTGCGGGGCGGCGCCGCCGGAGTGCGCGGCGCGCTGCGGCTCCACGTCCACGTCCTGCTGCACGTAGGCGTGCGGCTGCGCTACGGGGAGCGGCTGCGCCGCAGGCTGTGACGGCTGACGCTGGGAGAGGAAGCGGTCTACTATCTGCGCGATGTCGTCGCGGCTGAGCGCGCCGCCCGCCGCGGCGGCGACCCCCGCGGGCGCGGGTTGCAGCGGCGAGGCCGCGGGCTGTTGCGCGGAGCGCGCGGGCCTCTTGCTCGGCACGGCGCGCGTCTCGAAGGCCACGCGCTTGATGTCCATCAGGTGCCAGGGCGAGACGTTGTCGGAGGTGACGTTGCCGCCCCACGAGCCGCAGCCCAGGGTCATCGAGGGCGGCAGCGCCGTCGAAAACCCGATGGCCCCGTGCGTCGTCGGCGAGTTGACGACGATGCGCGAGGCGGGCATCTCGACGCCGAACGCCGCGGCCTTCTCGCGCGAGCGCGTGTGGATGCCCGCGGTGTGGCCCATGCCGCCGTAGGACAGGATTTCAAAGCAGCGCGCCGCGCCCCTCTCCAGACCGTCCTCGACGTAGAAGGCGAGGATGGGCGAGAGCTTCTCCATCGAGAGCGGGAAGTCGCGGCCGACGCCGCCGACCTCGGCCACGAGGCAGCGCGTGCCCTGCGGGACGGTCAGCCCCGCCATCTTCGCGATCACCTCGACCGAGCGGCCGACGATGGCCGGGTTGAGAGCGCGCTTCTCGGTCGTGACGACCTTCGCCAACTGGTCGGCCTCAGACGCCGAGAGGAAGTGCGCGCCCTGCGCGACGAGTTCTTCCCTCACCTGCTTCGCCACGGGCGCGTCGGCGACGACCGCCTGCTCCGAGGCGCAGATGGTTCCGTTGTCGAAAGTCTTCCCCGTCAAAATGTTCTGCACGGCGATGGGCACGTCCGCACTTCTCTCGACGAAGACGGGGACGTTGCCCGGGCCGACGCCGAACGCGGGCTTGCCCGACGAGTAGGCCGCGCGCACGAGGCCGATGCCGCCGGTGGCGAGGATGACGGCCGTCTGGCGGTGCTTCATCAGGGCCTCTGTGCCTTCGAGCGACGTGCTCGTCATGCAGCCGACGGCCTCGGCGGGCAGACCCTCTTTGACGCCGGCCTCGCGCATGACGCGCGCCGTCTCGTTGATGCACCGGGCGGCCGAGGGGTGCGGCGAGAGCACGATGGCGTTTCTGGACTTGACCGCGATGAGGATTTTGAAGATGGCCGTGGAGGTCGGGTTGGTCGAGGGGATGATGCCGGCGACGACGCCGCGCGGGCTGGCTATCTCCAGCACGTCCTTCGACTCGTTGATGACGCCGACCGTGCGCAAGCCCTTAAAGTAGTTCCACACGTCCTCGGCGGCGAAGCGGTTCTTCTCGCGCTTGTCGTCGGGGATGCCGTAGCCCGTCTCCTCGACGGCCAGCGCGCCCAGGCGCGCCGCGTCGCGCAGGGCCGCCCGCGCCATCGCCTCGCAGACGCGGTCGATCTTCGCCTGGTCGAAGCGCGCGAGCACTCCTTGCGCCCGGTGCGCCGCCTCGACGAGGTCGCGCGCCTGCTGCACGGACACTAAATCTTTATCCGCCATAGCCCACTCCGTTCGCCGTGAACCGTAAACCGTGAACCGTGACAAGAGCGCGAACGGTGAACCGTAAACCGTGACAGGAAGAACCGGTCTTCACTTGTCACGGTTTACGGTTTACGGTTTACGACTTATTTCGTTCCTTGCTGTTGTCGCGCTGGCCGGCGGGGAGCGAGCGGCCCTGGTCGCCTTCGCCGAGGGAGCCGGCCGAGCCGCCGCCGCCGATGGCGCGCTCGTCGGGGCTGTAGCCGGTGCGGCCGTTGCGGGGGAGCACGCGCTCGACCTCGCCGTGCGGGCGCGGGATGACGTGGACGCTGATGAGTTCGCCGACCCTGCGCGCCGCCGCCGCGCCCGCGTCCGTCGCCGCCTTGACGGCCCCGACGTCGCCGCGCACGAAGATCGTGACGTAGCCGGCGCCGATGTACTCCTTGCCGATGAGAGTGACGTTGGCCGCCTTGACCATCGCGTCCGCGGCCTCGACCGCGCCCACGAAGCCCTTAGTCTCGACCATTCCGAGTGCTTCCAGAGGCATTCTCTTCTGACCTCGCTTCTCTGTTTGTATGAACTTTACGCCCGGGTGTAACGCAACCGTAGCACCGCGCGCCGCAAAGTTCAAGACCCGCGCTAACTTCGTCTGCCCGAGAAGTTTGACACCACTCAGAGACGCACATTATATTGTGCCCGTAGGCCCGGCGGATACATGGTACTGCGGCGGACTGAAGGTTCCGCCGCCCTTCAAGGGACGCCGGCCGAGACTCTCCCGTGGGCGCGCTCAACCAGTGACATCGAAGACCTCCGAACAGGCACCCGAAGGCCGAGCGGGAGGGGGCGCCGAAGGCTCCCTCGGCGAGCAGTTGCGCCGCGCCCGCCTTGAGCGCGGCGTCAACCTCCGCGAGGTCGCCGAGCAGACGCGCATCACCATGCGCCACCTCGAAGCCATCGAGGCCGACGACTACAAGGCGCTGCCCGGCGGCATCTTCAACAAGTCCTTCATCAAGTCCTACGCGCGCTACGTCGGCTTCCCCGAGGCGCGCGCGCTCGAACTCTACGAGCGCGAGATGCGCGAGCGCGGCCTGCACACGGACGAGGCGGCGACCACGCCGCAGCGCTCGCGCGTCTACACGGGCGAGGCCGCGCGCTCGCCCCTCATGACCTACGGCCTGAGCGCCGTCATCGTCGGCGTTCTCATCCTCGTCGTCTACGCCGGCCTGCAATACTACCGCCGCGCGGATGCCGAGGGGGCCGCGCCCGGCGCGACCCCGACGCCCGCGGCCGCCGGCACGCCGGCCCCGGCCGCCACCCCGACGCCGCCCCCCGCGGCCGAGGGCTTCAAGGTTCAGCTCAAGGCCGCGCGCCCCTTCTGGCTCACCTCCTGGCAGGAGGGCGAGAAGAAGCGCGGGCGCTTCCTGAGGCCGGACGCGCCGGAGGAGATTGAGCCCACGGCCCCGCTCAACCTGCACTACGACGCGGTCTCGGCCGACGCCCTCCAGGTCACGGTCAACGGCCGCGCCTTGAAGACGCCGGCCGACACCACGACCTGGACGCTGACCAGGGATAACTACACGCAGTTCGCGCAGTGATGTCTCTTCAATCGAAAGGCCCGCGCCCCGAAGCTCCGCCCCGCGGGAAGTTTCGGGGTGCGGGCCTCGAACTTTATAATCGAGTCACGGAGTTTTAAAGATGATAACGAACGACCTGCAAGAGGGCCTGACCTTCGACGACGTGCTGCTCGTGCCAGCGCGCTCGGAGATTCTGCCCGCCGAGACCGACACCGCGACGCAGTTCACGCGCGGCATACGTTTGCGCATCCCGCTCTGCTCGGCCGCGATGGACACCGTGACCGAGAGCCGCCTCGGCATCGCCATCGCGCAGCAGGGCGGCATCGGCGTCATCCACAAGAATTTTCCGATTGAGCGGCAGGCGGAAGAGGTTGACCGCGTCAAGCGTTCCGAGTCGGGCATGATCGTTGACCCCGTCACCATCCGCCCCGACCGCCCCGTGCGCGAGGCGCTCGCCGTCATGCAGCGCTACAAAATCTCGGGCGTGCCCGTGGTGGACGAGGACGGGCACCTCGTCGGCATCATCACCAACCGCGACCTCCGCTTCGAGACCCGCTTCGACATCCCCGTCTCCGAGGTGATGACGCCGCAGCCGCTCGTCACCGTCCCCGTCGGCACCACGCTCGACGAGGCCAAGGGCGTCCTCCAAAAGCACCGCATCGAAAAGCTCCTGGTCGTTGACACGGACAAGCACCTCAAGGGGCTCATCACGGTCAAGGACATCCAGAAGGCCATCCGCTACCCCTCGGCCGCCAAGGACGACCTCGGCCGCTTGCGCGTCGCCGCCGCCATCGGCGCGACCGGCGACTTCCGCGAGCGGGCGGACGAGCTGGTGAAGGCGCGCGTGGACTGCCTCGTCATCGACACCGCGCACGGCCACTCCTCGCGCGTCGTCGAGGCCGTCCGCGAGATCAAGCGCCGCCACCCCGACACGCAGCTCATCGCCGGCAACGTCGCCACCGCCGAGGGCACGCGCGAGCTGATTAACGCGGGCGTGGATGCGGTCAAGTGCGGCATCGGCCCCGGCTCCATCTGCACGACGCGCGTCGTGACGGGCGCGGGCGTGCCGCAGATCACGGCCATCAACAACTGCGTCGAGGCGGCGAAGGGGACGGGCGTGCCCGTCATCGCCGACGGCGGCGTCAAGTTCTCGGGCGACGTGGCGAAGGCGATCGCGGCGGGCGCGGACGTGGTGATGATCGGCTCTCTGTTCGCCGGGACGGAAGAGTCGCCGGGCGAGTTGATCCTCTTCCAGGGGCGCTCGTTCAAGGCGTACCGCGGCATGGGAAGTATCGGCGCGATGCGCGAGGGCTCGAAGGATCGCTACGCGCAGGAGACGACCGACATCGAGTCGAAGCTCGTCCCCGAGGGCATCGAGGGGCGCGTCCCCTACAAGGGCACCTTGGCCGACATGGTGACGCAGCTCGTCGGCGGCCTGCGCGCCGGCATGGGCTACACCGGCTGCCGCACCATCAAAGAGTTTCAGGAGGAGACGCGCTTCATCCGCATCAGCCCCGCCGGCCTCAAGGAGTCGCACGTCCACGACGTCATCATCACGAAGGAGGCCCCGAACTACCGCCTTGAGTAGTTGACGCCCCGTTTCAAAACTGCGGGGGCAAAGAACGCCCGACACGTGTCCGCGGCGGCCTGCGGCGCGTGCGGGCGTTCGCGCCGTCCGGGCGGTAAAAGCGTGGGCGGCACCGGGCTTGCAGAGGCGTCGGGCGGGTTCCGAATTTTTAGTTCTCCGCCGATGCGGTAAGCTTGGGAGGTGCCTTCGATGTCATTCGCGATGTGTATGGGCGGCGAAATGCTCATTGCCATTCTGGTCTTCTTCGTGGCGGTAGGCGGCGCCTGCCTGGCTCTGGCCATCTTCGCGACCGTCGGCCTGGCGAGGTGGGCCGCCGCGCGTCACAACCGGCTGGCCGCGAACCCGAGATGAAGCCGGAGACACCCCCGAACCTTCGTACCCGATGAGCGAGCGCAAGGCGGTTCTTATTTACAACCCGAAGGCGGGGCGGCACAGAGACCCCGCGCGCGCGGTCGAGGCGTTCCGCGCCGCCGCGCGCGCGGGCGGCGTCGAGGTCGAAGCGAGGGCGACGAGGGGGCCGAACGACGCGGCGCGCATCGCGCGGGAGGCGGCGCTCGCGGGCGCGACCGACCTCGTCGCGCGGGGCGGCGACGGGACGGCGCACGAGGCGATACAGGGGCTCGTCGGCGCGGGCGCGCGCCTGATGGTGTGGCCGGCGGGGACGGCGAACGTGCTCGCGCGGCAGTTGGGAATCCCCCGGGGCGCGAAGGAGGCGGCGAGGATTTTTGTCGAAGGCCGCCGCCGCCGCATCACGCTCGGGGCGGCGACCGCCGAGCGGACGGGCGAGCGGCGCTACTTCTTCATGATGGCGGGCGTGGGGCTCGACGCGTCGGTGGTGCAGAGCGTGCGGCCGCGTCTGAAGCGGCGGCTGGGCGAGGCCGCGTTCTGGTACGCGGGGCTCGCGCACCTCGCACACTGGGTGCCGAAGGAGTTCACGGTCGAGATAGGCGGCGAGCGGCTGACGGCGACCTACGCGGCCGTCGGCAAGGCCCCCTGGTACGGCGGCGGGCTGGCGATTACGCCGCGCGCGCGGCTCGACGACGAGGAGTTCGAGGTCTGCGTCATCGACACGCACAGCCGCCTGCGCTACCTGCGGCTGCTCGGCTACGCCGTGCGCGGCGGCGCGCCCGAGGAGGGCACGCGCGGCCTCACCTTCCGCCGCGCCGCGCGCCTGCGCTGCACGGGCGACGTGGCGGTGCAGGCGGACGGCGAGTTGATAGGCGGGCTGCCGATGACCTTCGAGGTCGTCAAAGAGGGGCTTGAGGTCATCGTCCCTTAACGCCCGCGGGAGGTTTTAGATGAAGTACGGCGGGTTGAGGAAGGGGCCGGCCCTCCTGCTAACGGCGGCGCTGCTCGCGGCGCAGGCGTCGGCGCGGGCGCAGGCGGGAGGCGTCGCCAAAGAGGAGGAGACGGCGGCGCGGGCGGCGGCCGCCGCCTTCGCCGAGAGGCTACAGGCGACCCAGGACTTCGCCGCGGTCGTGCCCGAACTGTTCGCGGCGGACTTCATGTCGCGACGGCTCAGGGGCGAGTCCGAGGGGGCGAAGGGGGACGGGGCGGCGACCTTCATGCTCGAAGGCGTCCCCGCCCTCACCTTCGAGCGCGCGCTCGCGGAGAAGGCCGGCGTCGAGGACTGGACGCGCCTCTACGTCGCGGCCGCCAACACGATGCACTTCGTCTTCCAGTCGCTCCTGTCGCGCGCGAGTCTTGAGGAGTTGTCCGACCCCGGCAGGTATGACCCGCGGAAGCTGTTCGAGGTCTTCCCGCCCGAGGCCGTCAGGCTGTTGGACAAGAATCCCGCGCTCGCCAACTTCCTGACGAGGAGGCACGCCGAAGTCACCATCAAAACCTCGGAGGAGCTGCGCGAGGCGGCGGCGACGCTTGAAGAGGTCGTCCGCCTGTCGCGCCCGCGCCTCGAAGGGCTGCTGGCGCGTGGTGCGCACCTCGGCGCGAACCTGCGCCTGATGCGAGAGGCTTCGGGGCGCGACGAGGTCACGGCGACGCTCAGGGCGGCGGAGGAGTTAGGCTACCCCCGGGGCACGCGCCTCTACCGCGTGTTCGCGCCGAACGGCTACATGCTGACGCTCGTCAAGAGCGGCGGGGCCTTCCGCGTCGTCTGGGCGACACTGCCTCACGACTAGCCGCGCGCCGCTCAGCCGTGGCGCTCGCGCGTCCAGAGCATCAGCCCGGCGGAGGCGAGCGACACCGCGACGAGCATGAGGAAGCCGCCCGCGAGCATCCAGCCGTCGCCCGGGTCGCCGCCGAACTGCGCGGCGAACGGGTTGGCGGCCTGCGCCGGCCCTGCGGCCGAGGCCGCGCGCGAGCCGAAGTAGAGGCTTGTGATCGAGCAGAGCGTCAGGAAGGCCGAGGCCGCGAAGAGACGTTTGATCGTTCTGTACATTTACCGGAGACCTCTTTCATTCTCCCGGTGCCGCGTCGTTAGACGCGGCACGGCGGGAAAGGTTCCCCGTAGTAAACAGGTTCACGCTAGAAAGACCGGGGGCCGCGTCTCAGCCTTCAGGACGGACGCGCCCCCGGTCTTTCCACTGTCTACCCAGAACTTCGCCAGAGGGCGAGCCGGAGAGGTTGATCAACCTCTCTTCGGCTTAGACGTACCAGGTGCCTCTCACTCGCTCAAGGCTTTTTGGCTCGGAGAGACGGCTGTTTGGCATTCACGTCCACGTGCAGTTTATCAAGCAGTTCGTGGAGTTCGTGCTTCTCGTATCCGGCGGGCACGTCCAGTTCGGTGGCCTTCTGCCCCTTGCCAGGCTTCACCCCGAACTCCGGGACGGGAGCGCCTTTCTGTTTTGCGGGGGCCGGCTCCGCGTGTGCTGCCGAGATGATGTTGCCCTGCTCGTCGTAGAGCACCGTTATCTTTTTCATCGCATACCTCCTTTACCACCTGCTGGGTGCTTGGATGACTCGGGGCCTGAAGGAGACTGGTGTGCTCCCATTATTCTTCCAGTGAACCCAGCGTTTTGTGACGCCGTTGAGGTCTTTTTCCGCCCACTGCTCTACGATCCAGATGCTGGCCGGCCAGTTATCCGGAGATGCATCCATGCGTGCCCAGTGGTTCTCGTCAAAGCCCCAGGTGTACCAATACCACGCGTCCTGGCCGGCGGCGAGAGTAAGTGTCCCCCATTGTCCATAATCAACTTCAACGCTCATGATGAGACTCCTTTTCTGAGGGAATAGTCAATCCGAGGCCAGAGTCATCCGGCCTCCGCCTAAGCTGTACGCCCCGGCGCTACACCTCACGGTGTAGCGCCGACCGCGGACTCACTCCTTCGGGCAGCGTTATTTGGAACAGCCGCACGACGTCGCGTGCGCTGCGTCCGTGTCTGCGTGCTTGAGGAATGACGGGGTGGTAAAGATGATGAGGGTAGTGGGCGCCGTTTTCATGACTTCTCTCCGGCTTGCATGAGACGAGCAGACGGGGCACATCGGTTGAAGCGAGGATGCCCCTTGGTGAAGACGGCGACACTCTATACCCGCGACGGTGCCAAGTCAATAAAAATTTCTTACCCTGACCCGCCGACTACTGCTTACTTTCGACTACTGCCTACTTCCCTTCAGCCACGCCTCGCGGAGCGCGCGGGCTTCGGGCGGGGCCTTGTCGTCGGGCTCGATGCGGTAGGCGGTGCGCGCGGCCTCGGGCGTGCGCGTGAGGCGGAGGCCGACGTGGGCGAGCGCCTCTTCGTAGGGGAGCGGCTCGGGGCTGTGGACGTAGCGCCGGAAGAAGTCGGAGAGGTCGAGGCCGGTGACTTCCGCGGCGAGGCGCTCGAACTCTTCGACCGTGTAGGCGCGCCCCTTGAGGTAGTAGCTGTCGTTGGGGCTCTCCAGGTAGAACTTCGTGTAGGCGCGGCGCATCACGTCGTCGAGCGAGGCGCGCCCCCGGGAGCGCCCGCGGATGAGGAGGTCGAGCGCGATGGCGACCGTCTCGCCCTTCGGGTAGTAGCTGACGACGGTGTTCTGAAGGTTCGTCTTCTGGTCGTGCGACGCGCGGTCGATGAAGGGCGCGAGCAGGGAAGCCTCCACCGCACTGGTCAGGCGGACGCCCGGCTGGTTCTCGATGCCGCCGACGGCGTCGGAGTAGGCGCGCAGGAGCCGCGCGTCGTCCCAGAGTCCCGCGCGCCTCTGCGAGAGCTTGCCGTAGTAGTTCGTGAACCCCTCCGCGATCCAGAGCCCGCGCGTGACCACGGGGTGCGTGAAGTCCCACGGCCCGAGCCCCGCGGGCCGCAACCTCTTCACGTTCCAGACGTGGAAGAACTCGTGCGCGGCCGTCGAGACCGCCTCGCCCAGGGTGTCGCCCGTGCCGAGCGCGGAGGTCTCGACGATCTGCGTCGAGTTGAGGTGCTCCATGCCGTCGCCGCGCCGCGCCGTCGGGTCGAAGTGGAAGAGGAAGGTGTACTGCTCGTAGTCGGGCTCGGGCATCAGCGCTGTCTGGGCGCGCACGACGCCCTCGACTTGTTTGACGAGTTCGCCGCGCTTGCCACCCTCGTCGCCGAAGGAGTGGACGACGACGCGGTAGGTCTTGCCCTTGACCTCGAAGGTCTCGACCGTGAAGTCGGGCGCGACCTCGGTCGGCGTGTCGGCGAGCAGGTCGTAGTTGGCGAAGCGGAACTCGCTCTGCTCCGTGTTCTTCGACTGGCCGTTGATGACCTTCCAGCCTTTCGGCGCTTCGACCTTCAACGTCACCGGGTCGTGCTTGTGGCCGACGACGTAGGCGAAGACCGAATGGCCGTTGAAGTTCGCGTGGCGCGCGTCGAGCTGCGAGAAGGTTCCCGAGAGGTCGTCGGCGAAGACCTTGTAGGTGAAGGTCAGCCCGCCCGACTCCTGCGTGGCCCCGCGCCACGTCTGCGTGTCGAGCCGCTCGGCCGGGTAGCTCACGCGCTCGCACTTGACCGCCGTCCGGCAGTAAGGCGAGTAGCGCGCCTCCTGCACGTTCTTCGCGAAGTCGAAGACGGCGTAGCGCCCCGGCGACCAGCGCGGCATCTGCAAGTCCACGTGCCCCGCGCCGGAGGCGTTCTGCACGTCCACCTGCACGTCGAAGAGGTGCGACGCCGGGTCGGGCATCGAGAGCGTGTAGGTGATTCTGTAGGCGGGCGCGGACGTGTCCTGCGCGCGCGCGTGCGCCGCGCAGAGCGCCGCGAGCACGAGGAGGCAGAGTGCGCGCGCGACTCGGGCGCGGGCGGAGCGTGTCATCAGTTCTTGACCCCGTCGTCGGAAGTTTTGAGCGCCGCGATTATCGGCGGCCGCCGCCGCGCCTGTCAAAAGAGTCGCTTGACGGGGCGCGGCGCGCTCGGCTATCAACTCTCCATCATGACGACCCGGAGGCTCTACTACTCTGACTCGCACCTCGTCGAGTTCGAGGCGCGCGTGCTGGAAGTCTCGAAGACGGAGGACGGGCGCGCGGCCGTCACCCTCGACCGGACGGCCTTCTACCCGGCGGGCGGCGGGCAGCCGTCCGACACCGGCACGCTCGGGCGGGCGCGCGTCGTCGAGTGCGTGGACGAGGAGGGCGGGGGCGTCCTGCACCTGTGCGAGGGCGAGGCGCCGGCCGCGGGCGCGCTCGTTCTCGGGCGCGTGGACTGGGCGCGCCGGCTCGACCACATACAGCAGCACACGGGGCAGCACATCCTCTCGCAGGCGTTCGTCGAACTCTACGGCGCGCAGACGCGCAGCTTCCGCATGACCGAAGAGATGTGCGAGATAGACGTTGACCTGGCCGACCCTTCGGACGAGAAGGTCTGCGGGGCGGTGCGCCGCGCCAACGAGATCGTCTGGCAGGGCCGCGCCGTGCGCGTGCACTTCGTCACGCCCGAGGAGGCGGCGCGGCTGCCGCTCCGGAAGGACTCGGCGCGCGAGGGCGAGCTGCGCGTCATCGAGATCGAGGGCTTCGACTTCAGCCCCTGCGGCGGGACGCACGCCGCCTCGACCGGCGAGGTCGGGTGCCTGATCGCGCGGCAGTGGGAGCGCGCGAAGGGGCTCGTGCGCGTGACCTTCGCCGCCGGGGCGCGCGCGCTCGAAGACTACGCGCGGGCGAACCGCACGGCGCGCGCGACGGCCGCGCTCTTCAGCGTCGGGCGCGACGAGGCGGCCGGGGCCGCGGCCCGGCTTCAGGAGGAGAACAGGCAGTTGCATCGCCGCCTGCGCGCCGCCGAAGAGACGGCCGCGCGGGCCGAGGCGCGCGAGCTTTACGAGGAGGCCCTCGCCTCCGCGGCGGGCGGGGACGCGCCGGTCGTCGTCGCGCGCGCCTTCGAGGGGCGGGACGCGGAGGGCCTGCGGCGTCTGGCGTCGGCGCTCGCCGCGCACGCGCGCGCCGTGGCGCTGCTCGGCTCGGTCGAGGGCGGCGCGGCCCGCCTCGTCTTCGCGCGCGGGGCGGACGCGCCGGGCGACATGAACGCGCTGATGCGCGAGGCCAGCCGGACGCTCGGCGGGCGCGGCGGCGGGCGGCCCGACATGGCTCAGGGCGGGGGGCAGAACGCCGAGCGCCTGGCCGAGGCCCTCGACGCGGCCGCCGCCCGTGCGCGGGTCGGAATGTCGTTGACCGTACCGCGAGACTCGTGTTAGTTTCCCGTGCGAACACTTCTCACCGGAATTTAAGCTCCACCTTATTTGCCCTCGCGAGCGCCCCGAGCGTCCCCCGGCACGGCCGGGATACGTGCGCGGCGTGTTTGAGTATCTGGGCTCAGACAGGCCGGCCGGTCTGAGACCGGCGCGGTCTTTCCGACGGACAGTCCGGCCGAAGACGTTGACGGCCCTAATGAACAGACAGGAGAGCTCTCAAGATGTGTAACTCCCTACGACGTCCTTCCCTATTCTTCTACGCCGCGGCCTTCGCGGCCTTCGTCTTCCTGAGCGCGGCCGAGGTCTCGGCGCAGCTCATCATCAGCGAGTTCCGCTACCGCGGCCCGAACGGAGCCAACGACGAGTTCATCGAGATTTACAACAACTCGGGCGCCGACCACACGGTCACGAGCATGGCCCCCAGCACGGGCTACGCAGTCGCGGCCTCGAACGGCGTGGCCCGCTGCGTCATCCCGAACGGCACCGTCATCCCGAACCGGGGCCACTACCTCTGCGTCAACTCGGTCGGCTACTCCTTAGCCAGTTACCCGGCCGGCAACGGCACGACCGCGACCGGCGACGCCACATACACCACCAACATCCCTGAGAACGCCGGCATCGCCATCTTCAACACCTCGGTGGCGGCCAACTTCACGCTCGCCAACCGCATGGACGCGGTCGGCACGACGGCCGAGGCCAACACGACCTACAAGGAGGGGACGGGGCTGCCGACGCTGGTGGGCTTCTCCATCGACTACGCGTGGGTGCGCGACACCTGCGGCAAGAGCGGCTCGATCACGACCTTCGGCCAGTGCCCGACCGGGGGCCTCCCGAAGGACACGAACAACAACGCGGCCGACTTCTATTTCGTCGATACGAATGGCACGTCGGCCGGCGGCGGACAGCGCCTCGGCGCGCCAGGGCCGGAGAACCTTTCGAGCCCCATCCAGCGCAACTCATCCTTCGCCATCAACGCGCTCGACCCGTGCGTGTCCACCGCCTCGCCGCCGAACCGCGTGCGCGACTTCACGTCAGACCCGGCGAACAACTCGACCTTCGGCACCATCGACATCCGCCGCTCGGTGACGAACTTCACGGGCGGGAACGTCACCCGGCTGCGCTGGCGCGTCATCGACCTGACGACCTTCCCCGCGCCTTCGGGCATCGCGGATTTACGCCCGCGCACCTCGACGGCGGTCGTCGTCACGGTTGACCGCGAGCCCTGCGGCTCGGGCACGTCGAACGTCACCGTGCAGGGGACGACGCTGGAGCAGCCGCCGTCACAGCCGAACGGCGGCGGCTTCAACTCCTCGCTCTCCTCGGGCACGGTCACGCTGGCCACGCCGCTCGCCCCGGGCGCGACGCTCGACCTGCGCTTCCTGCTCGGCATCCAGCAGAACGGCAGTTTCAAGTTCTTAGTCAACGTCGAGGCGCTGCCGTGAGGGAGCAGGCAGTAGGCAGTTAAGGCAAGAAACGTCTTAACGAATTACCCTGAACGAATCGTGGGCGGCGAGCTTCGTGACTCGCCGCCCACGATTGTTTTGACTGCTGCCGCTTCCTGCTAACTGCCTACTGCCATCTGCCTACCGCCTACTGTCCTTCACCGCGTGAAGCAGTCCTTCTCTTCGGCGAAGCGCGCGTCCTCGACGGCGACGTTGTACTTGACCTCTCCGTACGTGATGACGGAGTAGTCGTCGCGGACTTTGAAGGGCACCAGGCGGCCGTCCACCTCGCGGAAGTCCTCGAAGTACGTCCGGTCGCGCCGCACGAGCAGCCCCGTCCGCGCGTCGAAGTAGAGCGTCGAGCGCGCGCCCGAGGCGCCGGTCGCCTCGACGACGTACGCCAACGCGCCCCCGACCTCCTCCCGCCCCGACAGCCTCATCGAAGGGTAGAGCCGCCGCAGGTCGTCCGCCCAGGGCCAGCGCGCCTCAAGCTTCAGCTCCGCCAGCTCCGTGCCCTCGACCTGCCGGAAGCCGAACATCGGAATCTGCATGTAGCCGTACGCGCCCGTGAAGCCGCGGCGGATGACGCCCAAGCCCTCCACGTTGACGAGCGCGACGAGCTTGTCCGGGGCCTTCTCCAGAACCTCGACCGTGCCGCTCACCTTCATGCCCGCGTACGCGCCCTCGATGCGCCCCTTCGACACGCGCGTCGAGAGCGCGGCAGCGCCCGCGCGCTTCCACCCGGCCGCCTCCGCGTAACGCTCAAGTATCGGCTCGACCTCCGGCGCGACGCCGGCCGCGGCCGCCCCCTTCTCTTCGGCCGGCCGAGCCCTGTGACTCCCCGAGCCTTCCGCGGTGGCGACGACGGTGAGCGACGCCGGAGGCGCGGGCGCGGTGACGACGACGGTCGCGTTGCCCTTCGTGTCGATGGCGTCGAGCGCGGCTTCGAGCTGCGGGTCGCGGCCGGCGAGGAGTTGGCGGCGCGTGAGCTTGACCGGGATGGTCGGCTCGACGCCGACGCCCTCGATGAGGCGGCCGTCGCCGCCGACGAAGTCCGCGAAGGCGTACTGGAGGATCGCGCCCGTCGGCAGCCCCTTCGCCGCCGAGGGCAGGGTCGCCCCGGCGCTGCGCTGGCCGACGACGACCGCGCGCCCCGAAGCCCGGACGCCTGCCGCGAACATCTCGGCCGCCGACTGCGTCTCGGCGTCGATGAGCACGACGAGCTGCCCGCGGTAGCCGTTCTTCTGCGGCGTGACGGCGAGGTCGTGCCAGCCCGCGCGCGTCCGCATCACCCCGAACGAGACGGGGCGCGTCTCGAGCAGTCCGCCCAGGCCGTAGACGAGCCCGAGCAGGCCGCCGCGGTTGCCGCGCAGGTCGATGACCAACCCGGGCGCGTCCTTCAACGTGCGCAGCGCCGCGCAGAACTTGTCGAGCACCGGCGCGGCGAACAGGTTGAAGCGCACGTAGCCGACGCCGCCGCGCAGACGCGCCGACTCGAACTCGACGAGCTGCGCCGGGAGCGTCGGGAAGAGCGGGACCAGCTCGCCCTTCAGGCGCTCGCGCGGGACGACGGCGCGGCGCACGCGGTTGCGGCCGTCGAGGTATGAGAGCCGGACGCTCGTGCCCGGCGGGCCGTTGACGTAGCCGACGATGATCTCGGCCGGAATCTGGTTGCGCGCCGAAGGCTCGTAGACGGCGACGTGGCGGAGCGTGCGCAGGATTTCCGAGAGCGGCTGGCCGTCGATGCTGCGCAGGACGTGCCCCGCGCGCAGGCCCGCGCGCGCGGCCGGGGAGTCCGCTTCGACGCGCGTGACGAGCGCGACACCGTTCACCACGCGCAGGTCGATGCCGATGCCGTAGGTCAACTGCTCGGCCGCGCGCAGGCTCCCCTTGCGGCGCGGCTCTTCGGGGCCGTCCGTGTCGCCTCCGCCCTCGCCACCTTCGCCTTCATCCTCCTGTTCGGTCGAGGGGATGGCCTCGGGCGGGATGATGTTGAAGTGCGAGCGGCCGAGGCGGTTGAGCATCTGCTGGAGGAGCCCGTGCAGCTCCCTGTCCGTGCGCGCCGCGGCGACGCGCGGCTCGAACTCCGCGCGCACGGCGTCCCAGTCCACGCCGCCGAACTTCGGGTCGTAGTGGGTCTCCTTGACCGTCCGCCAGACGATGCGGAAGGACTCACTGCGGCGCTCGGCCTCGGCGCGCGCGGCCTCGGCGGGCGGTGCGGCGGCGACGGCCGGGGCCTCGACGCTCGGCGTCTGCCGCGCGTGCGTGACGGTTTGCAGGACGAAGAGTATGAGGAAGAGCGCTCTGAAGAGCGGGCTGACCCTTAACATTCGACTCCTCGCGCGCTGGACGAAGAGGCCGCGCGCGTCTCGAACGCGAGGCGCGCGCCCCCGGGAAGACGCTTGAGGCGCTCGCGCCACGTTATTAAAGCACCCGCCGGCCGGTGCGTGTCAAACAAAAGGATGAACTATGAACTGAGAGCGGGTAGGTGCTGGGTGCTGGTCTTCTCTTCCCAGCACCCAGCACCCAGCACCTACCCGCTCTCAGTTCATAGTTCGCAATCAATCTGCAAGAAGAGACCGTCCCCTTTCAGGCCGCTCTGTAACTAAAAGAGAGACGTGTTTTGATTCGCTTTTCCTTAGCCGCAGATTAGCCGCCGTCGCGGCAAGGTGGCGCGCGAAAGACGGAAACGCTGGAATAATGCGACTTAAACCGGCCCGTCGGCGCAACGAGCGCGGTATGGCACGGCCGTTGTTAGTTAACTCAGCAGGTGCTTGGGAGTTCAAAAATTGTGGGTGAGTAACTGAGGGAGGATAGCGAACATGCTTTGGACCATTCTTGTGATTCTGCTGGTTCTCTGGCTGCTGGGTCTCATCGGCGGCGTCGGCGGCGGCCTGATCCACTTGCTGCTCGTCGTGGCGCTCGTGATCTTCGTGATCAACCTGCTGACCGGACGCCGCCCCGTCGTCTAAAGGCGGCCTAACGAGTTAGAACGCCGGCCCGGGTTGTCCTGGTTTTGGCCGGCTTCTAGAGACGCCCTGGCGCTCTCGCGTCAGAGCATCGTCCACAGCAGGCAGTGCCCTCCCTCTTGACCGAGGGAGGGCACTGTCTCTGTCTGCGCCCTCACTTGACACGCTATTAAGCGCCCCCTAATATCTACCCTCGCACGGGGCAGTAGCTCAGCTGGGAGAGCGCGGCGTTCGCAATGCCGAGGTCAGGGGTTCGATCCCCCTCTGCTCCATAAACAAACAGCCGCTTCCGGGCGGCTGTTTGTTTTTTACGGACTACGTCGGCGATATACTATCGCCCATGTCGAGGCCGAAGAACCCCAGAACGTGCCGAATCTGTCCGCGACCTGTCAAAGACTACTGCGCCGTCTATTGCAGTAACGCCTGTCAGCTCCAAGCCCAGTACGCGGCATACATCGAGCGTTGGAAAGCGGGTGATGAAACGGGCGTCACCGGAGCGGCGGGCATTTCAAGATACATCCGCCGCCATCTGATTGAACAGCACGGCGAGCGTTGCCAGCAGTGCGGTTGGCAAGAGCGCCATCCCTTAACAATGAAAGTGCCCCTGACTGTCGATCACATCGACGGGAACTGCCTGAATAACACGGAGTCAAACCTCCGCCTTCTGTGCCCGAACTGCCATTCCCTCACCCCGAACTACGGTAATTTGAACAGAGGGCAGAGCCAGCGCTACCACCGCCGCGCTGAAGCCACCATGAGAAGGGTCTTGGGTCGTACCGCCTAACCCAAGAGGCAGCATGCTCCGAAACGCGGAGACTTCCCTCCATTTTTCTTTTGGCTGTTAAGATACCTCCGAGCCCTACCAAGCCGATTCTTAAAGGAGCAGGAAAGATGAAGTCATCGTCCAGGGTCTCTCTTTTCGGCGGCATCATTATGTTAAGTGCCGTGCTGTTGCTGAGTGCCGCACCCGGTTCGGGTGCGGCCGAGCCTGACCGTGTGAAGACGACGGCGGGCGTGGTCGAGGGGTTGGGGCGGGGGGCGTCGGGGGTGCGGGCGTTTAAGGGGATTCCGTATGCGGCGGCCCCGGTGGGGGAGTTGAGGTGGAGGCCGCCGCAGGCCGTGAAGAGTTGGGAGGGCGTGAGGCGGGCGGAGAAGTTCGGGCCGCGTTGCATGCAGCACCCGGTGTTCGGGGACATGAACTTCCGCTCTGACGGGATGAGCGAGGACTGTCTGTACCTGAACGTGTGGACGCCCGCGAAGAGGGCCGGCGAAAAATTGCCGGTGCTGGTCTACTTCTACGGCGGCGGCTTTATAGCGGGCGACGGGTCGGAGCCGCGCTACGACGGCGAGGCGATGGCGCGCCGCGGCATCGTGGCCGTGACGCTCAACTACAGGCTCGGGCTCTTCGGCTTCCTCGCGCACCCGGAGTTGTCGAAGGAGTCGCCGCAGAAGGCGTCGGGCAACTACGGGCTGCTCGACCAGGCGGCGGCGCTCGGCTGGGTGCGCGAGAACATCGCGGCCTTCGGCGGAGACCCCGGACGCATAACTATCGCGGGCGAGTCGGCGGGCTCGGCCTCGGTCAGCGCGCAGATGGCCTCGCCGCTCTCGAAGGATTTGATTGCCGGGGCCATCGGCGAGAGCGGCTCGGTGCTCTCCACCATGCGCGCCGTCCCGCTCGCGCAGGCCGAGGCCGACGGGACGAAGTTCGCGGGCGAGGTCGGGGCCGCCACGCTCGCGGCCCTGCGCGCGTTGACGACGGAGCAACTGATGGAGGCCACGAAGAAGCAGCCCTTCGGCCGCTTCCCCATCGCCGTGGACGGCCACTTCTTCAAAGAGCCGCCGCTGGAGACCTACACGGCGGGACGACAGGCGCACGTGCCTCTGCTCGTCGGCTGGAACTCCGAGGAGATGACCTGGCGCGTGCTGCTCGGCGGCGACGAGCCGACGCCGGAGAACTTCGAGAAGGCCGTGCGCAGGCTCTACGGCGGGCGCGCGGAAGAGGCCCTGAAGCTCTACGCCGCGAAGACGCGCGACGAGGTCGTCGAGGCCGCGACCGACCTGGCCGGCGACCGCTTCATCGGCTACAGCACCTGGAAGTGGTTCGACCTGCACACGAAGACGGGCGGGCGTAACGTCTACCGGTACCTCTACGCGCACCCGCGCCCGCCGATGGTGCCCGAGATGGGCGACGCGCGCCCGGGTCTCGCCGGAGGCGTCGTGCGCGGGCCGAACCCGAACGCGGCGGCGGTGCCGCCCGCGCGCGGCGCGGTGCACTCGGCCGAGATCGAGTACGCGCTGGGCAACCTCGCCACGAACAAGGTCTACGCGTGGACGAAGGACGACTACAAGGTGTCGGAGGTCTTGCAGGGCTACTTCGAGAACTTCATCAAGAAGGGCGACCCGAACGGCCCGGGCCTGCCGCGTTGGCCGGCCGTCAAGAGCGGCGGCCCCGTGCAGGTCATGCGCCTCGCCTTAGACCCGCGCGTCGAGGACGACAGGCACAGGGCGCGCTACCTCTTCCTCGACCAGTTCTAAAAGCCTGTCCGAGAACCGGCGCAGTTGTTCTAGCGCCTTAGTTGTTCTAGCGCCTTAGCGCCTCTCCCTCACGCAGAGGCGCTAAGGCGCTATTTGCGTGCTCGCTTGAAATTATTTCTTCCCGCCGTGATCTACGCACGCCGCTTCTTTCGCGTTAGGGGGTTGAAGGAGGTGTCGGGATGAGCACATCGGTCACGCCGGATTACATTATGCAGTTGGGGCTCGGGTTCTGGGCGTCGAAGACGCTCTTGAGCGCCGTCGAGTTGGACTTGTTCACGGAGATAGCGAAGGGGCCCGCGCCGGCCGAGGCGGTCGGCGAGCGTCTGGGGCTGCACCCGCGCGGCACCCGCGACTTCCTCGACGCGCTCGTCTCGCTGAAGGTGCTTGAGCGCGACTCGGAGGGGCGCTACTACAACGCGCCCGAGGCCGCGACCTTCCTCGACCGCTCGAAGCCGTCTTACATGGGGGGCATGTTGGAGATGGCGAACGCGCGGCTCTACCCCTTCTGGGGCTCCCTGACCGAGGCGCTGCGGACGGGGCGGCCGCAGAACGAGGTCAAGAACGGCGACGACTTCTTCGGCGCGCTCTACGCAGACCCCGCGCGGCTCGAAGGTTTCTTGAGCGCCATGTCGGGACTGAGCCTGGCCGCGGCGCGGGCCATCGCGCGGAAGTTCCCCTGGGGCGACTACGAGACCTTCATCGACGTAGGCGGCGCGCAGGGCGGGCTGCCGGTGCAGGTGGCACTCGCGCACACGCATCTGAAGGGCGGGAACTTCGACCTGCCGGAGGTCGGCCCCGTCTTCGAGAAGTACGTGGCCGCGCACGGGCTCTCGGAACGTTTGAAGTTCTACCCCGGCAACTTCTTCAAAGACCCGATGCCTTCGGCGGACGTGCTCGTGATGGGTCACATCCTGCACGACTGGGACTTGGGGGAGAAGCGCGTGCTTTTGCAGAAGGCTTACGACGCGCTCCCAGAGGGCGGCGCGCTCATCGTCTACGAGGCGCTCATCGACGACGGCCGGCGCGAGAACGCGACGGGCCTCCTGATGAGTCTCAACATGCTCATCGAGACGCCGGGCGGGTTCGACTACACGGGCGCGGACTGCCGGCGCTGGATGAGCGAGGCCGGCTTCCGCGAGACGCGCGTCGAGCACCTAGCCGGCCCGGACTCGATGGTCGTCGGCATCAAGTAATACAAGGTCAGAACCGCCCGCGGTAGCGGGCGGCCGTTACGCCGAAGGCTTGATGATTGATGAGGGCCGCGCTGTCTTCAATCGCCCTGCACTCGTAACGGCCGCCCGCTACCGCGGGCGGTTCTGACCTCTCTCCAACATAACGGGCAACCCCTCACTCGCGCAGGCCATCCATCGCGCTGAGCCCTCCGCTCTCCCGCTTGCAAAGCGCGTCTCTCTCTGTTTACATGTGGCTTCGCGTTGAGACCCGACGCGGCCACCCCGGGAGGAATTATGAAAGTTCTCAGACTCGTACGGCCCCTCGCCGCCGCCGCCCTCGTCTTCGCGCTCGGCGCGGCGGCCCTGGCCGACACCATCCGCATGAAGGACGGCCAGGTCATCCGCGGCCAGATCGTGGCCTTCCGCGACCAGCAGTTCACCGTCCTCATCGGCTCGGCGCGCGGCGGCAACCGGCGCAGCCGCATGACGCTCAACATGGAGGACGTGGAGTCCATCGAGTTCGACAACGCCGACGGCGGCGACGCCCCCGTCACCGACACGAGCACCTATAACCCCCCTCCGGTCGAGAGCACGCGCACGCAAGCCCCTTCGCCGCAGCCGACCCCGCGCCGCGAGGAGCCGCGCCAGACTTCTAACTCCGGCGGCCAGCGCCCGCCCGTCCTCGGCAACGACTCGGGCACTACACCCGCGCGCCCCAACCCGACCGGCACGCCCACGGCCAACCCCGGCCCCGCGCGCGGCGGCGACTCGCCCTTCTTCCCCGTCCGCGTCCGCGTCCGCGCCGACAACACGGCCAACGGCTGGACCGACTCGGGCCTGATGGTCAGGAGGGGTCAGCGCCTGCGCATCTCTGCGACGGGGCGCGTGAGCCTGGGCGAGGGGCGCTTCTCGACGCCGACGGGTCTGCCGCGCGTCGTGGACACCGAGAAGCTGATGCGGAACGAGCCGACGGGCACGCTGATCGCCGTCATCGGCGACGACAACGACGAGTTCATCGCCGTCGGGGCTAACCGCGAGTTCTACGCGCCGCGCGACGGCCGCCTCTTCCTCGGCGTCAACGAGGGCAAGCTCGAAGACAACACCGGCAGCTACGACGCCCTCATCGAGGTCGAGCCCGTTTCGAGCGGCGGCAGGTAAAATTCCGGACTTTCGGACGCGACTTCCGGGGCCGGAGCTTTCAGATGAAGCGGGCGGCGAGAAACCATTTGCCCGCCTCGTTCATCAAAAAGGCTCTGGCCTTAATCTATTTGACCGTGCCCGCGGGCGCGCCTTATAGTTCGGGTGAACCCTTTCAAGGACTTGCCCGGCTTACAATCCGAGAGGTTTTACGGAATATGAACACCCGCTTTACGCGCCGCGCCGCCGCCGGCCTCCTCGCGCTCCTCATCGCCGCGGGGGCCTTCGTCACGCCCGCGACCGCCCAGTCGCGCCGCCTGCCACCGCAGGAGCCGCAGAAGAAGAACACGCGCCCCGACGAGACGAAGACGCCCGACCCGACCAGGTCGCAGGAGCCGCAGGAGCCCGTCCCGCCCGACACGCTCAAGGAGCAGGAAGTGGTCAAGGTCGCCTCCAACATCGTGCAGGTCGAGGCCGTCGTCTACAACAAGAAGAGCGGCCAGATCGTGATGGGGCTGAAGAAGGAGAACTTCGCCATCTTCGAGGACGGCATCCAGCGCGACGTGACGAACTTCTCCACCCCGGACGCGCCCATCACCGTCGCGGTCGTCATGGAGTACAGCAAGCTCGGGCAGGAGATCGGCTACTACGGCTCCTCGGGGACGGAGGCCGGGCAGCTCGAAGTGCTGCGGCCGATGGCCGCCTTCCTCTCGCAGTTCATCAAGCCGCCCGACGACTACGTCTCGGTCATCGCCTACGACATGCGGCCGACGCCCCTGACGGACTTCACCAACGACCCCGGCCGCATCAACCAGGTCATCAACCTGCTGCTGCGCAATCAGCCGGCCTTCCGCGAGACGAACCTCTTCGACGCGATCAAGCTGACGCTCGCCGGGGGCCGCGCCGACTCGGTCGTGCTCGAGGGCTCGGAGAAGCGCTGGCAGGAGTACGCCGGGATGAAGGACATCCAGGGCCGCCGCAAGGCCGTCTTCCTGATTTCGAGCGGCATCGACACCTTCAGCAAGATCAACTACGACGAGGCGCGCAAGATCGCGCAGAACGCGGGCGTGCCCATCTACATCGTCGGGACGGGGAACCTCTTCCTGAAGAAGTACGACGGCATGATGAGCGCGGAGGACGGGCTCGGCGGCGCGACCTCGCCCGGGCGCATGACCTTCCTCCAGGCGCAGAACACTCTGAAGACGCTGGCCGACGAGACGGGCGGGGCCTACTTCCCGATGACCTTCCCCGGCGAGATACCGTCCATCCTCAACAGCATCAACGCCATGATGCGCAACCAGTACAGCCTCGCCTACTCGGCCGGAGAGCGCCGCGACGGCAAGCGCCACAAGATCGTCGTCAAGGTCGATGTCAACGGCGACGGCACCTACGATGACAAGGAGTTCGTCGTCAAAGCCCGCCAGTACTACAACTCGCCGAAGCCGGATAAAGGGGATAAGTAGTCAGTAGTCAGTAGCCAGTAGTCAGTAGAAAAGACAGGCGGCGCGCTCGGCTTGATAACCGAGCGCGCCGCTTTGGTTTTCCTACTGACTACTGGCTACTCGCCTTTAAATTCCATACAGCCGCACGCGGAACTCGTCGTTGACGGCGTGCACGTCCGTCTTGCGCCCCGAGAAGAGGCGCGACTCGCGCAGGAGCATGGGCAGGCCGCCCGGCGGCAGGCGCAGGCCGTAGGCGGGGCTCTGGAAGACGGAGGCCGTCTGCGGGTTGAGCCGCTGCTGGATGCCGTAGCGGATGGCGCGCTGCGCCGCGGGCGCGAACCCGGCCGTGCGCCGCGGGTTGGCGATCTCGATTGACTTGTCGAAGACGTTGACGCGCGTCGTGATCCCCGAGAGCGCGAGGTCGCGGTGGACGACCGCGTTCGCCAGGGCTTCCGTCAAAGCCCCGCGGTGGTAGTTGGCGCGCGCCTCGACGGGCGACTCCGCCGGCGCGTGCGTGCGCGTCTGTCGCGGCCGCTGCTCCCAGAGGTCGCAGTAGCGCTCGACGAAGCGGAGGCCCGACTCGAAGAGCGTGTGGAGGTTGCCGGCGAGTTCGACCGACTCGACCTTCGGCGCGTGCGTGTCCGCGCCCGCGTAGCGCGAGCAGACGACCGTGGAGCGCGGGAGCAGTTCGGCCACGCGGTCGTCGCGGCCGAACAGCAGGAGCCCGGCGACGGTCGGCGCCACGCGCTCCGTCAGAGACCCGGCGGCCGCGGGCACGGCGAGCAGAAGGTCTCGCTCTAAAACCTCCGCGGTCGGGTAGGCCGCGCCCGCCTTCGACCCCGTGGAGTAGGCGTCCGGCTCGAACTCGCGCATGAAGCTCCAGAGGTGCGCCTCGTCTATGTCGTCCACGTCCGCCCCGAGCGCGGCGACGTTCTCGTAGAAGAGCGGCCGCGTCTCGTCGAGCAGGGCCGACAGCTCCTCGCGCGTCGCCTCGCGCTTCTCCGCGCCGACGCGCAGGAAGTAGCGCCCGTCCGAGGTGCGGTACGGCCGCCGCTTCCCCTCGATGTCGATGGCGACGACGCGCAGCCCCGAGTCGAACGAGATGATGTCGATGAAGGGGAAGAGCGCGGGGTGCACGTCCTCGCGGCAGATGCGGACGAGTTCGTCGCGGACGGCGTCGGCGTCGTCCACGCCCTCGACGCGGAGGTTGTCGTTGACGCCGAAGACGATGACGCCGCCGCCCGTGTTGGCGAGCGCGACGATGCCCTGCGCGATGCGCTCGGGGTTCGAGAGCTTGACCTTGAGTTCGAGGAAGGTGTCCTCGCCGCCGCGGACGAGCGTCATCAGCTCCGACCGCGAGGTCTGAGGCGCGGGCGTGGTCAGGTAGTCCTGAAAAGAACGAACCGGTGAGGGCTCGTGACGTTGGTTCCGGTATTTTCTGCGAGCCATTTGTGTAGGGGCGGGGCTCTCACTCACCCGCCCGGACGCCCCCGGCGGCGTCACTGGAATTTAGTAGGCAGTAGGCAGTTGTTCCGGTTTACGGATGTCGAAGATTTAAGTCCGAGCGCTCGGATTAAGGTTCTTAACTGCCTACTGCCATCTGCCTACTGCCTACTGCCCTTCAACCTATGATTTGTTCGTCCTCGCCGCCGCCGCGGCCGGTGACGGCTTCGAGGATTTCCAGCTCGCGCCGCTCGAGCGAACGCCCCTGGCGCGGGAGCACGAGCGCGTAAAAACCTGTCGAGAGCAGCGCGAACGCGGCGAGTATAACATACTTGACGGCGTGGCTCTCGGCGAAGTGCGCGGCGGCGACCGATGCCGCGGGCGGCACGAGCAGCAGGAAGAAGAGCGGCACCAGCAGGAGCCCCGCCACGCCCGAGCGGCTCATGCCCTTGCCGAACCGCATGCGCTTCGGGAACTGCAAAGACATCCAGTTGCCGAAGGGGGCGAACAGCGCGGCCGTCGTCGCCGCCGAGAGCAGCGCGAAGAGAAGCACGGGCGGCGACAGGTCGCCGATGATGAGCCCGCCCAGGCCGACGCCCAACGCGACCAGCACCAGCGAGACGAGCGTCACGGCCGCGTTCTTCGCCAGCAGCACCGTCCGGCGGCTCACGGGCGAGAGCACCAGCGCGCGCATCCCCGCGCCGTCGTACCCGAACAGGTTCGTCGAGAGCGGCGCGACGAGCATGAAGGTGTAGATGACGCCGAAGACCGTGCCCGCCCCCTCGGCGTACGTCGTGAAGAGCCCGCCCCAGAGGCGACGCCCGCCCGCGCCCTCCTGCCCGACCCTCATGAGCGTCGTCAGCGCCACCGCCATCAAGGCGACGACCTGCAACTGCGCATTCCGAACCGCGTATCGCAGCTCCTTCTCGAACAGCGCCGAGAACTGCCGAGATACGAAGGGCAACTGCCAGCCCGCGTAACCCGGCGCGCGCGCGACGGCGGCAGTAGCCGACGAACCAGCCGGAGCGGCGCGCTTCTTACTTCTCCCCCCGCCGGCGCCGAGAGCCGTTCTGCGCGCGACGCGGTACGCGAGCAGCACGCAGGCGGCGGCGTACGCGGCCAGCGTCAGGGTCGAGACGGCGAGCGCCGACACGTCTCCCGCGAAGAGCCCGCGCGCGAGCGCGTAGGCGGCCGCGCCCGGCGGCGTCCAGCGCGCGCCTTCGAGGAAGCCCGGATGCCTTTCGAGCAGCGGCATCAACTTCCCCACCAGCCCGCCCGTCATCCCGAACGCCACCCCGAGCAGCCCGAGCGCCGACCCGAGCAGCGCGACCAGCGTCTCGCCGCGTGTCCGCCGCGCCTGCATCAGCGCGCCGACCGCCGCCGACAAAAGCTTCGACAGCGAGAGCCCGAACGCCACCGACACGGACGCCACCAGGAGCCCCCCCGCCGGATTACCCCGCCCGAGCCCGACCCCCACCGACAGCGCGAAGAGCGTCGGCACGACGAAGACCGACGTGAGGCTCAACAGGTCGCTTAAGAAGTCGAAGGCGAAGAGTTTGCCGAGCGAGACCGGGTAGAGCAGCATCCGCGAGGGCTCGAAGCGGTTCCCGCCGCCGAGCGCGAGCGGCGTCAGCGCCCACATCAGGTAGATGAGCGTGAAGATGAAGAGCAGCACGGCGAAGCCCGCGCTCAACTGCCGCGCGTCCACCCCGCCAGCCCCGGCGTGCGCCGAGACGAGGTACGCGCCCGCGCCCACCCCGACGGCCGCCGCCAGAGAGAGCCCGAGCCCCGCCAGCGCCCCCACGACGGACGCCACGCGCCCCGCCACGGCCCTCTTGGAGCGCAGCGAGTTGCGCACCAGAGTCCACTTCAACCAGACGAGCGCGAAGAGTTGTGACATGCGTTTCCCGGAACCGGACGTATAATACGCCGAGTTATAATACGCAGCCGCGTGGTTTCCCAAAACATACGAGGAGAGGAAAAACCCATGACCGACTCGCTCGCCGAACATTACCTGAAGGACGCCGTGCGCGTCTTCCGCGGCCAGAAGAAGCTCGCCGACGGGGCCGTCGCGCAGGTCTCGGACGAAGAGTTCTTCCGCACGATAGACGCGGAGTCGAACAGCATCGCCCTCATCATGAAGCACATGGCCGGCAACATGCGCTCGCGCTGGACCGACTTCCTGACCTCCGACGGAGAGAAGCCCGACCGCCACCGCGACACAGAGTTCGTCGTCGAGGGCGAAGACCGCAAGGCCATCGAGGAGCGATGGGAGGCGGGCTGGCGCACCGTCTTCGACACGCTCGAATCTCTGAAGCCCGAGGACATCGGCCGCAGCGTCCTCATCCGCGGCGAGCCGCACACGGTCGTCGAGGCCGTCAACCGCCAGCTCTCGCACTACGGCCAGCACACGGGGCAGATCGTCTTCCTCGCCAAGCACCTCAAGTCCTCCGACTGGAAGACGCTCAGCATCCCGCGCGGCAAGTCCGAAGAGTTCAACAAGAGTCAGGAGAGTTCGGCGGGCGGGTACACGAAGGGCGCGCTTAAATGACGAACGAGCTTCGCGCCTACGTCGGCATGGGCTCGAACCTCGGCGACCGCGCGGGGCACCTCCTGCTGGCCCTGCGCGCGATGAAGGAGGCGGGGCTCGTCGTCGCGCGGCTCTCGTCCGTCTACGAGACCGAGCCGGCCGGCGTCTCCGAGGAGCAGCCGCCCTTCCTCAACATGGCGGCCGAACTCTCCGCGCCGCTCCCCCCGCCGGAAGAGTTATTACAGCTCCTGCTCGACGTAGAGCGCGCCCTCGGCCGGCGGCGCGAACGCCCGCTCGCGCCGCGCACGCTCGACTTAGACCTTCTGCTCTACGGCGGCGAGCTGCGCGCGACCGACGCGCTCACGCTCCCGCACCCGCGCCTCCACCGACGCCGCTTCGTCCTCGCGCCGCTCGTCGAGTTGATTCCCGAAGCGCGACACCCCACCCGCAACGAGACCTTCGCCCAACTCCTCGCCGCGACACCTGAGCGCCCGTTCGTCAGGCTGTGGCGGCCGGAGTAGGCAGACGCCGCTGACGCGGCGCTCCCAACTGCCTACTGCCGTCTGCCTACTTCCTACTGCTTTTCCCTTGCCCCCCCGGGCGCGGCTGCCTATAATTTGGCGCTCTCAAATTTGCCGACTCAATGACGCGGGCGTAGAATACGCGAACATGCGCCTCCAGAAACTTCCGCCGTCAACCCGTCTCCTCGCCGCACCGGTCTGCTCAGACTAGGAACAATCACGCAATGGTCTATCTCAAACAGCAGCGCCCCGAGAAGGTGACCGTCCCCGCCGTCCGCCAGAGCAAGGAGCGCGGCGAGAAGCTGGTCTGCCTGACCGCCTACGACTACCCGACCGCCCGCATCGTGGACGAGGCCGGCACCGACATCATCCTCGTCGGCGACTCCTTGGGCAACGTCGTGCTCGGCTACGACTCGACCGTGCCGGTCACGCTCGAAGAGATGCTCCACCACACGCGCGCCGTGCGCCGCGGGACGGAGCGCGCGCTGCTCGTCGCCGACATGCCCTACGGCACCTACCATACGAGCGCCGACGACGCCGTGCGCGCCGCGCTCCGGCTGGTGAAGGAGGGCGGCGCGGAGGCCGTCAAGCTCGAAGGCGGGCGCAACCGCGCCGAGACCGTCCGCCGCCTCGTGGCCGCGGAGATTCCCGTGATGGGCCACCTGGGCTTAACGCCTCAGTCTCTGAACAAGCTCGGCAGCTACCGCCTGCAGGCCAGGACGGCCGACGCCGCCCGCGCGCTCGTCGAGGACGCGCTGCTGCTGGAGGAGGCGGGCGTCTTCGCCGTCGTCCTCGAAGTCGTCCCGCGCGAGATCGCGCGCGAGGTGACGGCCGCGCTCCGCGTCCCGACCGTCGGCATCGGCGCGGGCCCCGACTGCGACGCGCAGATCCTCGTCACGCACGACCTGCTCGGCCTCTCCTTCAGCAAGACGAGCCCGCGCTTCGTGCGCCAGTACGCGAACCTCCGCGAGGCGATGAACGAGGCCTTCCAGGCTTACGCCGACGACGTGCGCAACGGCGACTTCCCTTCCGACGAACACTCCTACCCGCTCCCCGCCGACGCGGCCTCAGAACTCGGCCTCAAGCGCGACGCGGGCGAAGAGGAGAAGAAGAGACAGTGAATGGTAGATGGTGAATGGTAAATGGAGGCTTCCGCCTTCTGAACCATTTACCATTTACTATTCACCATTCACCACACATGGAAATCATCAACCGCAGGCAGCGGATGGCGAGCGTCGCGCGCAAGTTGAGGCGCGAGGAGGACAAGACCATCGGGCTCGTGCCGACGATGGGCGCGCTGCACGAGGGGCACCTCTCGCTGGTGCGCGAGGCGCGGCGGATGTGCGACGTGGTCATCGTCTCGGTCTTCGTCAACCCGGCGCAGTTCGGGCCCAGCGAGGACTTCGCGCGCTACCCGCGCGACCTGACGGGCGACACCACGAAGCTCGCCGACTACAACGTCGATTACATCTTCGCCCCGCCGGTCGAGGAGGTCTACCCGAAGAACTTCTCGACCTACGTCACGGTCGAGGGCCTCTCCGAGACGATGGAGGGCGTGGCGCGCCCGGGGCACTTCCGCGGCGTCGCGACCGTCCTGACCGTCCTCTTCAACGCCATCCGCCCCGACTTCGCCTTCTTCGGCCAGAAGGACGCGCAGCAGACGCTCGTCGTCAAAAGGCTCGTCCGCGACCTCGCCTTCGACATCGAGGTCGTCGTCCTCCCGACCGTGCGCGAGCAGTCGGGCCTCGCCCTCTCCTCGCGCAACGCGTACCTCACGGACGAGCAGCACAAGGCGGCGGCCGTGCTCTACCGCGGGCTGGCGCAGGCGCGCGAGGTCTACCTCGAAGGCGAGCGCTCGGCCAAGCGGCTGGCCGAGACGGTGCGCGCGCAGGTGGAGGCCGAGCCCCTCGCGCGGCTCGAATACGTCGGGGTCGTGGACGCCGAGACGATGGAGAAGTACGACCGGCTGCCGGAAGACCGCCCCGTCCTCATCGCGCTGGCCGCGCACGTCGGCAAGACGCGCCTCATCGACAACATCGTCATCCACCCCGCCCGCCCGAAGAACGGGGCCACCGGCCGCCTGACGCTCCCCGAAAAGCAGTGAACCGTGAACCGTGACAAGAAAAAGCCGTGAACCGTAAACCGTGAACCGTGACGAGAAAGAACCGTCTATTAAGACTGTCCCCTACCTGACGCGGTTGACGGGTTGCGGCTTAGGGCTTTCACCTGTCACGGTTTACGGTTTACGGTTCACGCCCCCGAAGGGCTTGCGGTCGCCCGGCTTTGCTGTATAATCTGCCGCCGTGGCCAGAGGCAGGACGAGCGATCCCCGACGCCGCCCGCCGCTCTATGCTGTTTGAGGGCGCGCAGGCTCACAGGTAGACTTTCAAGCATTAAACTTACCCGCCCGCGGTAAAAATCTTGAAGCAGTAAGCATACGTCGCTCGCCACCGTCGCCGCCTCGCGCGTCGCCCCGGTGCGGGGCCCATTCGGCTCGAAAAGTTTGAGCCCGCCCGCGCCCGTTTCACGCGTTAACAATCGACCGAAGTAGTACCGCCGCAGCCCGCGACCTGAGCAGTGACCGAACCAGTCAGCAGGTAGGGGGGAAGTGAGGCCGCCGCCCGCATCGCGCGGCGGCCCGGGCGGCGCCAGACCGTCCAGAGCCAGACCTCGAAGGAGACCACAATGGAACGCATCGTTCTCAAGCATCTCAGCGGCTCGAAGGCCAACCAGGTGGAAGAGTTCCCGCTCGCCCACGTCAAGGAGTTGATCCTCGGGCGTGATCCCTCGTCAACGGTGAAGTATGACCCCGACCGCGACGACCTCGTCGGGCGTCAGCACGCCAAGATCACACAGGACCCGAACGACCCCTCGCAGTTCATCGTCTCTGACCTGAACAGCCGCAACGGGACGTTTGTGAACAGGCAGCGCATCACGGGCACCGTCCGCGTCAACCCGGGCGACGTGGTGCAGCTCGGCCCCGGCGGGCCCGAGTTCGTCTTCGAGATCGAGCCGCGTCCGGCCGGCGCCACCAAGGCCACGCGCGTCGTGCAGGCCGGCCCGACCGCCCCGGCCACGCGCGTCCCCGGCGGCCCGCCGCCGACGGGCGGCCCCGGCCTCCCGCCGCCGACCGCGCCCGCCCCGCAGCAGCCGCGCGGCGTCGGCAAGGCGACGGTCGAGCGCATCGTCGCGCAGAACGTGCAGCAGGCCAAGAAGAGCCAGAGCCGCACCTACCTCGCGATCATCGCGGCGGTCGTCGTCGTCTTCGTCGGCGTCGCGCTCGTGGGCGGCTTCTTCGTCTACCGCGGGTTCACCGCCAAGTCCACCGAGATCGGGAGCCTCAAGAAGGGACTCGACGACGCGGCCGCCACCAAGGCGACCGAGGCCGCTGCCGCCCCGATGAAGCCGTCCGAGGTGGTCAGCAACTACGGCAAGGCCGTCGTCAAGATCGACGTGGCCTGGAAGCTCGTCTCGCAGCAGGGCAACGGGCTCGTCTACCACCAGTACACGATGTACAACGGACGGCCGGCCGCGCTCTACGTCCGCACCGGCAACGGCGCGATCGAGCCCTACCTGACCTACAACTCCAACAACCTGAACGTCGGCATCGGCGGACGCCACACGGGCTCGGGCTTCGCGGTCTCCTCGGACGGCTTCATCCTGACGAACCGCCACGTCGCGGCCGCGTGGGAGTCGGCCTACCAGTTCCCGCCGTCGGCCGACAACGGCATCCTCGTCCAGCAGGGCCCCGACGGCCAGATGGTGCCGGTCGCGGCCGTGCCGCAGGCCCCCGCCAACTGGATTCCGGCGCAGTCGAAGCAGGACGGCATCGCCTACGACGGCCGCAACGACCACCTCGACGTGCTCTTCCCCAAGTCGGAGCGCAAGCTCGCGGCCAAGCTCTCGGCCATCAGCCCGCGCCACGACGTGGCGATGATTAAGGTGGACAGCCCCGGCACCGTCCCGGCGGTCGAGATCAACGACAACTACGAGTCGATCCAGGCGGGCGAGACGGCCATCGTCCTCGGCTACCCCGCCATCTCGCAGCCCGTCTTCGGCATCGTCAAGTCGCAGGACCCGATGAACACCGAGACGAAGGGCATCGAGATTCCCGACCCGACCGTGACGGTCGGCAACATCGGCCGCATCTACCGCAGCACCGAGGGCGCGGCCGGGGCCGAGAAGGCGGCCTCGACGACCGTCTCGGTCATCGGCGACTCCTACCAGCTCCAGATCAACACGACCGGCGGCGGCAACTCGGGCGGCCCCGTCTTCGACGACAAGGGGCGCGTCATCGCCATCTTCTACGCCGGCCTCTCCGACGGCCGCACGGCCGTCACCTTCGCCGTCCCCATCCGCTACGGCAAGGAGCTGATGGGCAAGTAAGAGGAAGTAGACAGTAGACAGTAGTCAGTAGACAGTAGCGCTCCGCGCCGCGGCCGTTGAGGATGACAGCCGGAGGGTTCGAGCGACGAAGTTCTTCTACTGACTACTGTCTACTGACTACTGTCTACTCGTTTTTATGGGCCGAGCCTTCGACACCAACCAGACCGTCGGCGAGTACCGCATCGTGGACTTCCTCGGGGCGGGCGGGATGGGCGAGGTCTACCGCGCGGTGCACTCGAAGATCGGGCGTGTCGCGGCCGTCAAGGTGCTGACCGCGCAGGCGGCGCAGTCGGGCGGCTTCGTCGAGCGCTTCCTCAACGAGGGGCGCATCCAGGCCAACCTCAAGCACCCGAACGTCGCCACCCTCTACGACTTCTGCGAGGTGCAGGGCCAGCCCTGCATCATCATGGAGTACGTGGACGGCCAGACCATCTCCGAGCGCATCGCGGCCTGCGGCGCGCCGCTCCCGCCCGCCGAGACCGTCTACGTCTTCCAGAAGGTCTGCGAGGCCATCGACTACATCCACCGCCACGGCGTCATCCACCGCGACATCAAGTCGAACAACATCAAGATCAGCTCCGAGGGCGAGGTCAAGCTGCTCGACTTCGGCATCGCCAAGGGCCAGGGCACGCAGCAGCTCACGCAGGTCGGCTCGGTCATCGGCACGCTCCAGTACCTCGCGCCCGAGCTGATCCGCGGCGGCACGGCCGACGCGAGCGGCGACATCTGGGCCCTCGGCGTCCTGCTCTACGAGATGGTCACGGGGCGCGTGCCCTTCGACGCCGACACCGTGGGCGACCTCTGCGACCGCATCGGGCGCGTCCAGTACACGCCGCCCGCGCAGCTCAACCCTTCCGTGCCGCGCGAGGTCGCGGCCGTCATCGCGCGCTGCCTGAAGAAGAACCCGGCGGAGCGCTACCGCACGGCCGGGGAGCTGCTCGCGGACGCGCGCAGGCTCTCGGCCGCGGCCTCGAAGCCGGGCGTGAGCCCGACGGTGAGCGAGGCCGCGGGCGAGGCCGCCGACGCGAAGGCGGGGAGTTCGTTCCCGCTGACTCTCGTCCTCGGCGGCGCGGCGGTCGTCGTCGTGCTCGTCGCAATAGTCGGCGTCGCCGCGTTCGTGCTCCTGAGCGGCCCGGCGGGGGCCGGTGAAGGGGGCGGCGCGGCGGTCACGGCCGAGTCCTCGAATCCGGCCTCGAACACCGCGCAAGGTCTCAGGTCGAAGCCGGGGCCCGCGGTCGTCCGCGACGCGGCGGAGCGCGTCGTCGAGATCAGCGTCAACGACGGCAAGGCCGAGGTCTACCGCGGCGCGGAGAGGCTCGGCACGACGCCCTACGCGGTGCGCGGCCGGCTCGGCGAGCGGGTTCAGTTGACGCTCAGGCGCGAGGGCTACGCGGACGAGCCCGTGGACTTCGTCGTCACCGAGAAGAAGGCTTACATGTACTCGCTGACCAAAAGGTGAGCCGCCGGAATTTTTCAGACAAGGGGACACTTCATGTTCGGTAAAAAGAGGGCGTCACAGCCGCCGGCCAGGGAGACGCGGCAGATCGAGGTGCCGCCGCCCGCGGCCTTCGAGATCGACGCCAGCGTCCAGACCGACAAGGGCTGCGTGCGCGAGATCAACGAGGACTCCGGCCGGATGGTGCGACCCAACGACCCGGCACTGCTCGCCGCGAAGGGGACGCTCGTCGTCGTCGCCGACGGCATGGGCGGCCACTCCGCGGGCGAGGTCGCCAGCCAGATGGCGGCCGACGTGGTGAGCCGCGTCTACTACGAGATGAAGGCCGCGCCCGACGCCGCGCTCAAGCGCTCCGTCGAGGAGGCCAACCGCCGGATACACGAGGCCGCGGCCGAGGACGAGGCGAAGCACGGCATGGGCACGACCTGCACGGCGCTCGCGCTCTGCGGCGGCCGCGCCTACGCCGCGCACGTCGGCGACAGCCGGCTCTACATGCTGCGCGCCGGGAAGCTCTACCAGCTCTCGGAAGACCACTCGGCCGTCAACGAGATGGTCAAGCTCGGCATCATCACCAAGGAGCAGGCGCGCACGCACGAGGACAAGAACGTCATCCTGCGCGCGCTCGGCACCACCCCCGAGGTCGAGGTCTCGGTGCTCGAACCCTTCGCCGTGCGCGAGGGCGACCGCTACCTGCTCTGCTCGGACGGCCTGCACGACCTCGTCCTCGAAGACGAGATCGCCTCGATTCTTTCCGAGTCGGCAGACATCCACGCCGCCGGCGAGCGCCTCATCGCGCTGGCGAAGGAGCGCGGCGGGCACGACAACATCACGGTGGGCATCATCGCAATCATGCCCGAGGGGACGGCCGCGGCCGAGGCTCAGGACGCGCCCACGACGCGCGAGGTGGAGGCAATATGATCGGACAGGTTTTCGGAAATTATAAGATCGAGCAGAAGCTCGGCGAGGGCGGGATGGGCGAGGTCTACCGCGGGGTGGACATGATGCTCGAACGCGAGGTCGCCATCAAGTTCCTCAGGCCGGAGCTGGCGAGCCAGCAGCAGGTCGTCGAGCGCTTCCGCAGTGAGGCCGTCACGCTCGCCAAGCTCAACCACCCGAACATCGCCACGCTCTACAGCTTCATGCGGCAGGGCGACAGCTTCATCATGGTGCTGGAGTTCGTCCGCGGCGTCACGCTCGACCACGTCATCCAGCAGCGCGGCGCGATCCCCGTCGAGTCGGCCATCCCCATCTTCTGCCAGATGCTCGACGGCATCCAGGAGGCGCACGACTTCGGCATCATCCACCGCGACATCAAGCCCGCGAACATGATGGTCACCGAGAAGGGCACGCTCAAGGTGCTCGACTTCGGCATCGCGCGCATCCTCGGCACCGCCCGCATGACCCGGCAGGGGAACATCATCGGCACCATCGAGTACATGTCACCCGAGCAGGTGCGCGGCTTCGAGACCGACGCCCGCTCCGACATCTACTCCCTGGGGATGCTCCTCTACGAGATGCTGACGGCCCGCTGCCCGTTCGACATCCAGAACGAGTTCGAGCTGATGAAGGCGCAGATCGAGCAGTACCCCGTCCCGCCGCGCCAGCTCAACCCGGCCATCCCCGAGGTCGTCGAGCAGGCCGTCTGGAAGGCCATCCACAAAGACCCCGCGCAGCGCTTCCAGAGCGCGGCCGAGTTCCGCGCGTTCCTCCTGAACGCGGGCTTCGCCGCGACGGGGCGCATCGAGCCGCTCGCGGTCGGCGACCCCAACGCCTTCGGCACGCGCCCGACCTCGACGCCGCCTTCGAGCTACCCGCCGTCGCCGTTCGCGACGACGCCGATGCAGCAGTTCCTGGCGCAGCCGGGCGTGCCCTCGAACCCCGGCGCGCCGCCGCAGGGCGCGACCGTCCCCTCGCAGCCCGGCCTCCAGTCTTCGTCGAACCCCGGCCTCGACGCGACGATCATCGATAAGCCGTCGCCGGCGATCAACTCGAAGGAGACGCGCGTCGCGCCTCCGGCGCAGACGCCCGCGGCCGCGGCGGGCGGGGCGAAGGAGACGCGAGTCGGCGCGCCGCCGCAACAGCCGCAGCCCTTCAGGCCGCAGCAGCAGCCGCCGCCGGGATTCCAGGCGCAGCAGCACCAGGTGCGTCCGCAGGCGGGGAGTAAGAAGTGGATTTACATCGCGGGCGCGGGCGTCGCGGCCGTCGTCCTCGTCGGCGTGCTCGTCGTCGGCGGCGCCTTCTTCTTCCTCAAGGGGAGCGGCGGGCCGGCGGTCAAGCCCGCCGCGCTCAACGACAAGCCCGCCGCGCCGCAGCCGACCGCGGAGCAGCCGGCCGCGCCCGCCGCGGCCGACTCGGGCACCGCCCCGCTGCCCGCCGACGGCGGACAGAACACCAACGGCGGCGGCGGCACGACCGTGGACGCGACGCTCCCCTCCACCGGCCCGAAGGAGGCCCCGCTCGCGCCCCTCGACCCGCCGGCCTCTTCGGGGACTTCGACCGCCGGCTCCGGCTCTCAGGGCACGAACCGCTCGACGACGCCGAGGCCCGCGCCGACCGCGCGCCCGCGCAACAACGACGCGGCCGAGGCCGCGCGCAAGCGCCGCGAGGCCGCCCTCCGCGCGCTCGACCAGTAATATAGGTCAGAACCACCCGCGGTAGCGGGTGGCCTGTGATAACCCGGCTGCGCCGTATCACAAAGGGCCACCCGCTACCGCGGGTGGTTCTGACCCTTATTCACACGATGACGACAGTTAAGCCCAAAGCAGAACGGCTCATCACCTTCGCGCTGCTCGCGGCGGCGCTGCTCCTCTTCCCCGCCGCGTCGGCGGCGCAGGCGAAGAAGCCCATCACGCGCGAGGGGCTCGTCAAGGCCGTCCGCATCAACGGCCTCTCGACGGCCGAACTCGTCCAGCAGGTGCAGTCGCGCGGCGTCTCCTTCGAGATGACCGCGGACGCCGAGGCCGAGCTGCGCGCGGCCGGCGCGCGCCCCGAGGTCATCGAGGCCGCGCGCTCGAACTACCGCCGCGGCGACTCCGCCCCGGTCGCGAACGCCCCCGACCGCAGCAGCTCGAACGTGCCCGCCGGCCCGCCGCTCTCGAAGGCCGAGATCGTCACGATGCTCCAGGCCGGCACGCCCCCGGCGCGCGTCGAGCAGTTCGTCGAGCGGCGCGGCGTCAGCTTCCAGTCGAACGCGCAGACCGCGCGCGAGATTAAGGCGGCCGGGGGCACCAACTCGCTTGTCGGAGCCGTCGCCGCCGGCTACGTCGCCACGGGCCGGCCGCGCCCCGCGACGCCGACGCGCCCCGCGCCGACGGTCGCCAGAGGCCCCGACTACGACGACCTGACCGACCAGGCCACGGCCGCCTACGACGCGCGCAACGCCGCGCGCGCCACGCAACTGCTCACGCAGGCCATCGCGCTGGACGCCTCGCAGCCGCGCGCCTACCAGCTCCTCGGCTTCACGCAGCTCTACCTCCAGAACAACATCGTCGAGGCCGAGCGGAACATGCGCAGGGCGATCGAGCTGGGCGGCTCGGCCTCGTTCCGCGTCTTCCACGACCACGCCAACGGCACGTTCAAACAGACCTGCTCGGGGACGCTCTTCGTCACGAAGACCAACGTCACCTTCAAGGCCGACGACGGCCGCGACACCTTCGAGACAGAGGACGCGAACATCGGCGAGATCAAGACCAACAAGCTCGCGGGCGGGGCCTTCGGGACGCTGCTCGGCACGCGCGACCTCGGGGCCTTCCACATCAAGGTCAGGCGCGACCGCGACACGCGGAACTACAACTTCGCCCCGCTGACCAGCAAGCGGAACGAGTCCGAACTCATCATCTCCCTCGTCAAAGCCTACGGAGGGGTACAGGGAGGGTGATGGGTTTTAGGTTTTGGGTGTTGGGTTGAAGCAAACTCTCACCCGGCACCCAAAACCTAAAACCCAAAACCCCTTAAGAGGTATTCGTCATGAGAAGAAGCAGCAGAGTTTCGTTCGTCGCCCTCTGCGTCGCGTGCGCGGCGCTCGTGCTCGCGGGCGCGGCCTCGACGCAGACGAAGAAGCCCATCAGCAAGCAGGGCCTGTTGAACGCCGTCAAGATCAACGGCCTCTCCACGCGCGAGTTGGTCGCGCAGATCGAGCGGCGCGGCGTGGACTTCGAGGTGACGGCGGCCGACGAGTCCGAATTGCAGTCGGTCGGCGCGCGCCCCGAGGTCATCGAGGCCGCGCGCAACAACTACCGCCCGGCGGTCGCGGCCGCCACGCGCCCGACCCCGGCCACGACCACGACGCGGCCGAACACGAGTACCACCGCGCCCGCGGCGAACGTCCCCGACGGCCCGCCGCTCTCGAAGAGCGAGATCGTCACCATGCTCCAGGGCGGCATCGCGCCCGCGCGCGTCGAGCAGTTCGTCGAGAAGCGCGGCGTCAGCTTCCAGGTCACGCCCGAGATCGCGCGCGAGATCACGGCCGCGGGCGGCAACCGCTCGCTCGTCGGCGCCATCACCGAGAAGTCCACGGCCGACGTGGCCGCGAACTCCGACGCCGGCAACGACTCGCCCTTCGGCCCGGCCACGAACACCGCGCCCGGCGCGCCCGACTACGACGACCTCATCGACCGCGCCAACTCGGCCGTCTCTTCGCAGGACTTCAGCGGGGCCATCCGCTACGCGCAGCAGGCCGCGCAGCTCGACCCGCAGCAGCCGACGGCCTACTCGCTCATCGGCACGCTCGCGCTCTACTACAGCCAGAACGTCTCGACCGCCGAGCAGGCGATGCGCGCCGCCATCGAGCGCGGGGGCGCCGCCGCCTTCCACGTCTACCACGACCACGACGGCAACTTTAACTCCTACTGCGAGGGCTCCTTCTTCGTCACCAAGACCGGCGTGAGCTTCAAGGCCAACGACGGCCGCGACACCTTCGACGCCGAGGACTCGAACATCAAGGAGGCGAAGACTAACTCCTGGGTCGGCGCGCAGATCGGCGCCTTCCACGTCAAGCCGGTGCAGAAGATCAACGGCCGCGACAACTTCAACTTCGCCCCCAACACCCGCAGCAAGGCGGAGTCGCAGCTCATCATCCGCCTGATTTCAGGCTACTGAAGAACAGTAGGCAGTAGGCAGTAGGCGGTCGCTCAGCGTTGCGGGCGTTGAAGGGTTGACTTGAAACGTTCGACAGTGGCGCTCTTAACTGCCTGCTGCCATCTGCCTACTGCCTACTTTTTTTCGCGCGTGAAACCGAAGCGATGAAGAACACGAACACCCTCAAGGCGGCCGGCCTCCTTCTGCTGGCCGCCTTCCTTCTGGCCCCGGCGCACGCCCCCGCCTTCCAGAACAAGTCCGAGGCCGACAAGCAGGCGCAGAAGGGCGCGGAGTACCTCTCGAAGAAGGACTGGCGGCGCGCCGCAGAGAGCTACCAGAAGGCGGTGCGCGCCGACGCGCGCCACGCCGAGGCCAACTACGGCCTGGGCGTCGCCTACATGAACCTCAGCCGGCCGGACGAGGCGCTCGCGGCCTTCGCGGCCGTCGTCGCGGCGCAGCCGAACCCGCGCGCGCGCGAGGCGCTCGTCAACACGGGGGCCATCCACATCGCGTTCCAGCGCTACAGGGAGGCGGCCGACGCGCTCGAACAGGCGTCCGCGCTCGGCGACATCGGCACGGCGGGCCACTACTTCCTCGGCAAGGCTTACCAGCAGTCCGGGCGCGACGACAAGGCGCTCGACTCGCTCCGGCGCGCGATCTCCGACCCGCAGTTCGCGCCCGACGCGAACCTCTCGGTCGGCCTCCTCCTGCTGAAGCAGAACAAGGCTAAGGAGGCCGTCGGCCCCCTGGAGGCGGCCGTGCGCCTCGCCCCGCAGAACACGACCGCGCGGATGATTCTCGGCAACGCCTACGTCGCGACAGACCGCGCGGAGGAAGGGGTCGCGGCGTTGCGCGCGGCCGACCCCAACCAGTTCTTCACGCAGTACGGACTCGGCTACGCGCACCTCTCGCTCGACCGCAGGGAGGAGGCGGTCGCGGCCTTCACCGCGGCGCTCAGGCTCCAGCCCGCCTCGCCCGAGGCGTTCACGGGGCTGGGCAACGCCTACACGCGCATGCTGCGCTACCGCGAGGCGGAAGACGCCTTCGCGCGCGCGCTCGCGCTGAAGTCGGACAGCGCCGAGGCGCTGATGGGCCAGGCCATCCTCCGGTACTACCAGGGCCAGTACCCCCTGCTCGTCGAGACGGCGCGGCGGGCCGTGCAGGCCGCGCCGCAGAACGCCTCGGCGCACACGCTCCTGGGCGCGGCGCTCGCCACCACGGGCGACATGGCCGGCGGGATGCGGGCGACGCGTGAGGCCGCGCGGCTCGAACCCGAGAACTACTGGCCGCACCAGGTTCTCGGCTTCATCCACATCCGCGAGGACAGGCCGCAGGAGGCGCTTGTAGAGGCGCGCGCGGCCGTCCGTATCAAGCCCGACGACGTCGGGGCGCAGAACCTGCTCGCCTACGTCCTCAACCAACTCGGCCAGCACGAGGAGGCTTTACAGGCCGCGCGGGCCGCGCTCCAGCGCAAGCGCGAGGCACCCGACGAGGGCTGGGCTCACTACAACATCGCGACGGCGCAGGAGAAGCTGGGCCGCGCCGAGGAGTCGAAGGCTTCCTACACGGCCTCGATCCGCGCCTACAACCAGACGGGGCGCACGCTCGACCCGGACGACCTCTACCTGATGGGCAACGCCTACCTGCGGCTGGAGCAGGACGCGGCCGCGGTCAAGGCGTTCCAGCAGGCGATCAAAGTCCGCCCCGACTTCGCGCAGGCGCGCTACAACCTCGGCGTCGCCTACTTCGCCACCGGCAACCGCAAGGGCGCGCAGGGCGAGTACCAGGCGCTGCGCCGCCTCGACCCCGCCCGCGCGCAGAAGCTCCAAGCCATCATCGGCGGCCGCCGATGAACAAGGCCGCTCTTCGCCGGGAGCGCGGGCATCCCTGCCCGCCAAAGCGTGCCTAAGCACGCTCGGCCGTGAAGCGCCATCTCTCAACGTTGAGAGATGGCGCTTCTTTGCTTTCGCGCTGCGCGCTCATGGCGGGCAGGATGCCCGCGCTCCCGGCCTTGCAGGCGCTACAGCGGCGTTCAGACGGATGCGACGCCGTAGCGGTCAGAACCGCCCGCGGTAGCGGGTGGGCCTTTGTTATGCGGATGATTCGTATCGTAAAGGCCCACCCGCTACCGCGGGCGGTTCTGACCTTTATCGCCATGCGGCGGGTGGGACTCAAACCGCCGCGCCCCTGCCCCTTTTCGCATCGCAGAGGCGGAACTGTTATCATCTCCCCTTTGCCATGACGGACAGACAGAAAGCACACGTACAATTCACCCTCAACGGCGAGGAGACAGAGGTCGCCTTCGCGCCGCACAAGACCCTGCTCGAAGTGCTGCGCGAAGACCTGAACCTGACTGGCACGAAGCACGGCTGCGAGCTAGGCGAGTGCGGCACCTGCGCCGTGCTCGTGGACGGCCGCTCGGTGCTCTCGTGCCTCATGCTCGGCCTCGAAGCGGAAGGCCGCCGCGTCGAGACCGTGGAAGGCATGGCGACCGAAGACGGCCTGCACCCTCTGCAGGAGACCTTCGCCGACACTGGCGCGGCGCAGTGCGGCTACTGCACGCCCGGCTTCCTCCTCGTCGCCAAGGAGCTGCTCGCGCAGAACGCGCGCCCTTCGCGCGACGAGATCAAAGAGGCCCTGAGCGGCAACCTCTGCCGCTGCACCGGCTACGTCAAAATCTACGAGGCGGTCGAGCTGGCCGCCGCGCGGATGCGCGGCGAAGAGGCGGAGCTGCCGAGAGAGAGCGTTTATGGCTACGAATAACGGGCACGAGGGCAACGGCCGCGGCCGCGCGGACGGCGCGCAAGACAGGAAGGATTTGAAGGTCGTAGGCCGTCCCTTCCGCAAGGTGGACGCGCGGTCGAAGTGCGTCGGCGCGACGAAGTTCGCCGACGACATCACCCTGCCGCGGATGCTCTACTGCAAAATCCTCCGCTCGCACGTCCCGCACGCGCTCATCAAGTCGATCGACTACTCGAAGGCGCTGGCGCTGCCCGGCGTCCACGCCGTCGTCACGGGCCGAGACCTCCCCATCCCTTACGGCATCCTGCCCGTCAGCCAGGACGAGACGGCGCTCTGCGTGGACAAGGTGCGCTTCATCGGCGACCCCGTCGCGGCGGTGGCCGCCGTGGACGAGGACACGGCCTTCGACGCGATGAACCTCATCGAGGTCGAGTACGAGCCGCTCCCCGCGGTCGCCACGATTGACGAGGCGGTCGAGACTTCCGAGCCGCGCATACACGACTACGGCGACTACAACAACGTCCACAAGACCGTCCACCTCGAATTCGGGGAGATGGACGAGGGCTTCCGCGAGGCCGACGTTATCCGCGAGGACACCTTCTTCTACGAGGGCAACACGCACCTCCCGATGGAGCAGCACGCGGCCGTGGGCCACTACGACGCCGACGGGAAGATGACCCTCTGGTCTTCGACGCAGACGCCGCACTACGTCCACCGCGCGCTCGCCAAGACCTTGCAGATGCCGGCCGCGCACGTCCGCGTCATCGCCACGCCCAACGGCGGCGGCTTCGGCGGCAAGAGCGACCCCTTCAACCACGAGATCGCCGTCTGCGAGCTTTCGCGCAGGACGAGGCGCCCCGTCAAGGTCACGCTCACGCGCGAAGAGGTCTTCTACTGCCACCGCGGCCGCCACCCCGTCCTGATGAAGAGCAGAATCGGCGTGAAGAAGGACGGGTCGATTACGGCCCTCGACTTCCAGTCGTTCCTCGACGGCGGCGCGTACGGCTCTTACGGCGTGGCCTCGACCTTCTACACGGGCGCTTTGCAGACCGTGACCTACGAAGTCCCGCGCTACCGCTTCCGCGGCCTGCGCGCCTTTACGAACAAGCCGCCCTGCGGCCCGAAGCGCGGGCACGGCACGCCGCAGCCGCGCTTCGCCCTGGAAGTCCAGTTGGACAAGGTCGCGGAAGAACTCGGGCTCGACCCGGCCGAGATGCGGCTCAAGCATCTGGTCAAGCCGAACACGGTCACGGCCAACTACCTCCGCGTCGGCTCGATGGGGCTGGGCGCGTGCATCGAGAAGGTCGTCGAAGGGTCGGACTGGAAGAACAAGTATAAGAAGCTGCCCGAGGGGCGCGGCTTCGGGCTGGCGTGCAGCTCCTACATCTGCGGCGCGGGGCTGCCCATCTACTGGAACTCGATGCCGCACTCGGGCGTGCAGCTCCGGCTCGACCGGCAGGGCGGCGTCTGCGTCCAGTGCGGCTCGACCGACATCGGGCAGGGGTCTGACTCCGTCCTCGCCTACGTCGTCGCGGAGGTACTCGGCATCGACCCCTTCGACATCCGCGTCGTCACCGCCGACACCGACCTGACCCCGGTTGACCTCGGGAGCTATTCGAGCCGCGTCACGCTCATGACCGGCAACGCCGCCATCCAGGCCGCCGAGCGCGCGCGCGAGCTGTTAGCCAGAGCCGTCGCCGAGAAGCTGGGGCTCCCGGCCGATAACCTCTCCTTCGCCGAGCGTCGCGTCTTCGACGTGGAGAACCCCGAGACGGGCGTCAGCTTCGCCGAGGCGGTCGTGCTCGCCGAGAGCAAGTACGGCACCATCGGCACGGTCGGCTCCTACGTCCCGCCGCGCTCGCCCGGGCGCTTTAAGGGCGCGGGCGTCGGCCCCTCGCCCGCCTACAGCTACTCGGCCGCGGTCGCGGAGGTGGAGGTGGACGCGGACACGGGCTACGTCAACGTCCCCCGCGTCTGGGTCGCGCACGACATCGGCCGCAGCATCAACCCGCTGCTCGTCATGGGTCAGGTCGAGGGCTCGGTCTACATGGGTTTGGGCGAAGCGCTCATGGAGGAGATGGTCTACCGCGAGAACCGCAACGTCGTCCACAAGTTCCCCTCCCTGCTCGAATACAAGAGCCCGACGACGCTTGAGATGTGCGACGTCTTTACTTACCTCGTCGAAGACGCAGACCCCAACGGCCCCTTCGGCGCGAAGGAGGTCGGGCAAGGGCCGCTCCTCCCCGTCATGCCCGCCATCGCCAACGCCGTCTACGACGCCGTCGGCGTCCGCATCGACGAGGTGCCCATCACACCCGAGAAAGTCCTCGCCGCCCTGCGTGCCAAGCGCCAGGGCAAAGACGCCCGCTACGGCCCGACGCGCACTCCTTCGCCCGACTGGCCCGACCCGCTCAAGGTCTTAACGCCCGCCGAAGGCGGCGACGGCAAAGAGATGCCCCGCGTGGCCGTGCATTCTTAGAGGAGGGTGTATGAGTGACGAAACGCGAAAGATGATGGAGTTCATCCTTGAGCAGTTGGCCGACCTGACGGCCAAGCAGCAACAGACTGACTCCAACCTCAATCGCCTCGCGAACGCGTCCCTCAATCGCCTCGAAAGAATCGAGGGAGTGGTCGGCGCGCTGGCGGAGGCGCAGGTGAGAACGGAAGGGCATGTCTCCGCCCTTGTTCAGGCGCAACTCCGCACGGAGGAAAAGGTGGCGACGCTTGCCCAGAAAGGTGCGGAGACGGAAGACCGCCTGAACAGCCTTATCAACGTCTTCGAGCGCCACCTCAGCGGTGGTCGCAACGGAGAAGCGCGAGAGTAACGTTTTATGATGAGACTTCCTAGGTTCGCCTACCTCGTGCCGAAGACGGCGGGCGAGGCGGCGAGGATGATGGGCGAGGCGGGGCCTGCGGGGCAGTTCGTCGCGGGCGGGACAGACCTCTACCCGAACATGAAGCGGCGGCAGCAGACGCCGCGCACGGTCATCTCGGTCGGGCGTCTTCAGGAGCTGAGAAGGATTGAGGGCGACGGGCGCGAGGGGTTGCGGATCGGGGCGGGCGTGTCGCTCACGGAGCTGATCGAGCACCCGGTCGTCAACCGCGACTACCCGTCGCTGGCGCGCGCGGCGCGGCTCATCTCGACGCCGACGCTGCGGAACATGGGGACGGTCGGCGGGAACCTCCTGCTCGACACGCGCTGCAACTACTACGACCAGAACTACGAGTGGCGCAAAGGCATCAACTTCTGCCTGAAGAAGGACGGCGACGTGTGCTGGGTCGCGCCCGGCAGCGCGAAGTGCTGGGCCGTGCAGTCATCAGACCTCGTGCCTTTGATGGTGGCGGTAGGCGCGCGGCTGAAGCTCGTTTCGACTTTGGGCGAGCGTCTGGTGGAGGCGCGCGGCTTCTACAACGACGACGGCATCGACTACCTGCGCAAGCGCCCCGACGAGTTGCTGGCGGAGGTGCAACTGCCGCCCGCCGCGGGCTGGCGCGCCGTCTACAAGAAGCTGCGGCGGCGCGGCGCGTTCGACTTCCCCGTGCTCGGCGTCGCCGCGCGCGTTGACGCCGAAGACGGCGGCGAGGTGCGGTCGGCGCGCGTCGTGCTCGGCGGGATTGCGCCCGCGCCGCTCGAAGTCGAGGCGGCCGGCGCGGCGCTCGAAGGCTCTGCGCTCAACGACGAGACGATGCGCGCGGCGGCCGAAGCCTGCTACCTGCGCGCGCGCCCGCTCGACAACACGGATCACCTGATGAACTACCGCAAGCAGATGGCCCGCCCCTTCGTCCTCCGCGCCTTACAGGAGTTGCAGCAACAATCCGTTGGCGGCTGACGGGAACATCGCAGCCATCCTCCTCGCCGCCGGGCGTTCGCGGCGGATGGGGGCGTTTAAGCCGCTGCTGCCGTTCGGGGGCGTGAGCGTGGCCGAGGCTTGCGTGGCGGCTTTGCGCGCGGGCGGGGCGGGCGAGGTCGTGGTCGTCGTCGGCCACCGCGGCGCGGAGGTGCGCGCGGCGCTCGCGCACGTGGGGGGCCTGCGCTTCGCCCTCAACGAGGTGGAGGGGAGCGAGATGGGCGTCTCGGTGGCGCGCGGCGTCGAGGCTTTGTCTGAAGGGGCGGAGGCCGTGCTGGTCGCGCTCGTCGATCAGCCCGCCGTGCCGCCGTCCGAAATCGCAAAGCTAATCGAGGCGCGCCGACGCACGGGCGCGCGGCTCGTCCTGCCGGAGTGGGAGGGGCGCGGCGGCCACCCCTTGCTCGCAGACCTTTCGTTGCGCGAGGAGTTGTCGGGCGTAGTCCACGAGAAGGGCTTGCGCGCCCTCTTCGACGCGCACCGCGCGGAGGTGCTGCGCGTCCCCGCCGGCTCGCCCTACGTCGCGCGCGACATGGACACGTGGGAAGAGTACGCCGCGCTGCACGAGGAGATTTTCGGCACGCCCCCGCCCGAGGGCTGTCGGTCTTAAGGGCCCGGTTACGGCCCGGGCTTCTGCGTCACGACCGCGCGCGTGCGGAGGCTGAAGACCGTGCCGGGGGTGAGCCAGTAGTACCAGCGGTTCCCGTGCCGCCGGTCGTCGTAGATGGCGACCTTGCTGTCGCCGAGCACGCGGAACTCTTCTCCGCGGACGAGGATGGCCGCGCGGTCGTCGATGCCGATGCCGAGCAGCTCCGGGTGAGCGTCCACGACGTTGACCAGCTCGTCCTCGCGCTTCGCCGTTATCAGGTGCGGGTTGACCGCGACCCTCTTCAGGAAGCCGAAGCCGCGCTCGTGCCCCCTCGCCATCAGCACGGGCTTGCCCGGCACGCCGCGCACGATGAACGAGCCCATGATGATCGCCCCCGCGGAGTTGCCGCCGACGACGCCCCCGCGCCCGAAGACCGCCTTAATCTCCTTTTCAGTCCGCGTGCCGAGGTAGGTGGAGGCGAGCCGGCCCGCGTTGCCGCCGCTCAGCCAGACGCCGTCGGCCGCCTTGAGCGCCGCCACGAACTTCTCAGAGTTGGCCGTCGCGCGGCTGCGCGTGTGCAGGATACGGATGCGCCTGACGCCGTACATCTCGGCCAGCGCGCGCTCGAACTCCGCGGTGTTGGGCGCGGGCGCGTCCGTGTCGGGCGGCTCGTAGATGAGGCCGGAGTCGAGCTTGAGGCCGGAGGAGGCGGTCGGGATGAAGACGAAGTTCGCGTCGGGCCCGCCCGCCAGCGCCACGAACTGTTCGAGCACGCCCGTCCCGAAGCTCTCGCGCGAAGTCCCGCCCCCGCCCGAAAGTATCAGCGCGCCTTTGCGCCCGATCCCCTCGGCCCGCGGCGCGGGTTGGCCAAGCAGCAGCAGAAACGACAGAGCCAGCAGGGTACTTTTCCGTCTCATGACTTTAAGTGACCCTGCCGGCTCAAAGGTTGCAGACTTTACCTTATTGTCCCGCCGCCTTCTGCGCGCGGTGGGTGCCTTCGGCGAACTCTTCGAGCATCTTCTCGTTGAAGGCGGGGATGTCGTCGGGCTTGCGGCTGGTGACGAGGCCGTTGTCCACGACGACCTCCTGGTCAACCCAGTTCGCGCCCGCGTTGACGAGGTCGGTCTTGACCGACGGCCAGGAGGTCAGCGTGCGCCCCTTCACCACGCCCGCCTCGATGAGCGTCCAGGGGGCGTGGCAGATGGCCGCGACGGGTTTGCCCGCGTCGAAGAAGGCGCGGACGAAGTTGACCGCATCGGGGTTCATGCGTAACTGGTCGGGGTTGGCGACGCCGCCCGGCAGCAGCAGCGCGTCGAACTGCGCGGCGTCGGCCTCTGCGAGCGGCACGTCCACCTCGTAGAGGTCGCCCAGGTCGAAGTGCTGCCACGCCTGCACCCAGCCCTCCTCGGACGGCGACACGATCAAAGCATCCGCGCCCGCCTCTTCGAGCGCCTGCTTCGGCCCGTCAAGCTCCGACTGCTCGAACCCTTCGGTGACGAGGATGGCGACCCTCTTTCCGTTAAGACTCTTCTCCAAGATGATTCTCCTCCTTGATGACTCGGGGTTGATGAGGTCTTGAGTCTAGCCGCCCGCTTTCGCGGTTCGCGTGCGTAGAGTTCACGAAAAGTTGGCGCGGTACGGGGCAGTGACGGCGGGCCGAAAACCGTTATAAACTCGGGGACTCTTGGAGCCTTGCGCGTGTCCGGTCGGACGGGGTCGGGCCTGTTTTGAATCCAACCATTCTATTTGACCGCACATCCAATGTTCGGCATGATTCCCGCGACACTTTGAAGCCGCGGGGGCAGAAGGAGATGAGAATGTCACCCAACAAACGGCGTCCGGCCCTGACGCTCGCGCTCGCGCTGCTGCTCGTCGCGGTCGCGGGGGCCGCGCCCGTCACGCGCGCGCAGTCGGCGCTCGACTTCAAGCTGAAGACGACCGACGGCGGCGAGATAACGTCGGAGATGGTGCGCGGCGACGTGGTCGTCCTCGCGTTCGGCTCGTCCTTGCTCGGGCCTCTCTCGAAGCAGCAGGTGCAGGGCGTGCAGCAACTCTCCGAGGAGTTCGGCCCGCGCGACGTGCGCGTCTACTGGGTCACGACCGACTCGGACAGGCCGCAGGCGAAGACCTACGCGACCGACGAGCAGCTCCGCGCCTTCGCGAATAAGGCCGGGCTGAAGGCGGCCGTGCTGCGCGACCCCGACGGCGCGCTCTTCAAGAAGACCGGGGCCGACCAGCTCCCCGCGGTCGTCATCCTCGACCGCAGCGGGGCGGTCTCCGTCCCCGTCGTCGGCGGCCACGACCCCAAGCGCAGCCTCGTCGAAACGCTCTCCGACCGCCTCAACAAGATGCTCAGCGCTCGTTGAGCGCGTGAACCGTAAACCGTGAACCGTGACAAGAGGAGGCAAGGTTCTTCCTCTTGTCACGGTTCACGGTTTACGGCTTACGGCTATTCGAGCCTGCGCGCCAGCTCATAAACCAAACGAACAGGCAGGCCGACGACGTTCCAGTAGTCGCCGTCGATGGCCTCGATGAAGAGGGCGGCGCGGCCCTGAATCGCGTAGGCCCCGGCCTTGTCGAGCACGTCGCCGGTGCGGACGTGCCATTCGATCTCCTCGTCGCTCGTCTCGGCGAAGCGGACGCGCGTGCGCTCGAGGCCGGTCAACGCCTGCCCCGTCTCGGCGCGCACCAGGGCCACGCCGGTCAGCACCTCGTGCCAGCGGCCGCTCAAGTTCCGCAGCATCCGCCGCGCGTCCTCCGCGTCGCGCGGCTTCTCCAGAATCTCGCCGTCCACGAGCACGGTCGTGTCCGCGCCGAGTACCAGCCCGAACAGCCGGCTCTGCGCGACCGCGTCGGCCTTGGCGCGGGCGAGGCGCGAGACGAAAGCCTCCGGGCCTTCGCCCGCGAGCCGGGTCTCGTCCACGCCCGCCGTGTGCGCCTCGAACGGCCAGCCGACGGCCGCCAGAATCTCCTTCCGGCGCGGGCTCGAAGAGGCGAGGATGAGCGGCGTCATCCCCTTCAAACTGGGCGCACCCGCCGCCTGCGCCGCTTGTGACGCGACTTCCTTTTCCATTACACTCCCTGAGAAATTTTAGATTTTTGATTTGCGATTTTTGATTTAAAGCAGTCCGCATGCTAACAGCTACAAATCGCAAATCAAAAATCAAAACTCTAAAATGGAAGATTTATTTCAGTCGCTCCCGAAGCTGCTGCGCGCGGCGGGCGAGAGCGAGGAGGTTCTGGAGGCCGCGAGCTTCGTCGCGTGGCGGCGCGTGGCGGGCGAGGCGCTGCGCGGCTGCGCGGTGCCCTTCCGCCTCTACAACCGGCGGCTCATCATCTCGGTGCCGGACTCGACCTGGCGCAAGCAGCTCGAACAGGTGAGCCCGCAGCTCGTCTTCCGCCTCAACTCCCTGCTCGGGCAGGCGGTCGTCACCTACGTCGAGTTCCGCGTAGACCCGCAGACCGTGCGCGAGGAGCGCCGCCGCCTCGGCCGCACCGAGTACGAGCGGCTCGACGCCGAGGAGGCCGCGCTCGAACGCGCCGCCGAACTCGACGAGGCGGCCCACGCCATCCACGACGACGAACTCCGCCGCCGCTTCCTCCTCGCCGCCGGGAGCTGCATGAACAGGACAAAGCAGTGAATGGTAAATAGTAAATGGTGAATAGATAAAAACCGCGACGCCGCCACGTCACCGCCTACCATTTACGATTAACCATTCACCATTCACCAGACCATGCCTATCACCGAATCAGACATCAAGAAGATCGCCGCGCTGGCGCACCTCGAAATCACGGACGAGGAGCTGCGGACGCTCGCGCCGCAGGTCGCGTCGATTGTCGCGTACGTCGAGCAGTTGAACGAGTTGGACACGAGCGCGGTCGAGCCGGCCATCGGCGGACTCACCCCGGAGGGCGAGCGCACCGCGGCCGCGCGCGAAGACCGGACGCGCCCTTCGCTCGGGCAGCAGCTCGCGCTCGAACAGGCCCCCGCGCCCTCGCACGGCCACTTCCGCGTGCCGAAGGTCATCGCCAGCTCTGAAGAGAAAGAGAATTTCTAATCGACAAACAGGTCAGTACCACCCGCGGTAGCGGGTGGGCCTTTGTTATGCGGCCCGCCCGGGTAACAGAGGCCCACCCGCTACCGCGGGCGGTTCTGACCCGGCCGCATCGCCTGAAGCATAATCATGTCCGCACCTGACAGAACCATCGAACTCATCTCGTCGGAAATCTCCGGCGGCGACTCCACCGCGCAGGCGGTCGCCTCGCGCGCGCTCGACGCGGCCGAGCGCCTGAACGGGACGCTCAACGCCTTCCTCCAGATAGACCGCGAGGGCGCGCTGCGCCGCGCGGAGGGGTTGGACAAGGAGGCGGGGGCGGGCGGCGCGCTGCGCGGCGTGCCCGTCGCCCTCAAGGACAACATCTGCGTGCGCGGGATGCAGGCGACGTGCGGCTCGCGCATCCTCGCGGGCTACCACCCGCCCTACGACGCGACCGTCACCGAACGCCTGAACGCGGCGGGCGCGGTCATCATAGGGAAGACCAACTGCGACGAGTTCGCGATGGGCTCGTCGAACGAGAACTCGGCCTACGGGCCTGTGCGCAACCCGTGGGACACGGGGCGCGTGCCGGGCGGCTCTTCGGGCGGGTCGGCGGCGGCCGTGGCGGCGCGCATCGTGCCGGCGGCGCTCGGCTCCGAGACGGGCGGGAGCGTGCGCCAGCCGGCCGCGCTCTGCGGCATCGTCGGCGTCAAGCCGACCTACGGCCGCGTCCCGCGCTACGGGCTGGTCGCCTTCGGCTCGTCGCTCGACCAGGTGAGCGTCTTCGGCCTGACCGTCAGGGACGCGGCGCTCGTCCTTCAGACAATCGCCGGCCGCGACGAGCGCGACGCGACGACCGCGGACGTGCCCGTGCCCGACTACGTCGGCGGTTTGGGCGGCGACCTGAAGGGCGCGCGCATCGGCGTCCCCCACGCGCTGCTCGGCGAGGGGCTTGACGCGGACGTGCGGACGCGCGTCGAGGAGGCGATTGAAGCTTACCGTGAACTCGGCGCGGAGGTAGTTGACGTGGAGCTGCCGCACGCGAAGTACAGCATCGCCGTCTACTACATCATCGCCACCGCCGAGGCTTCGTCGAACCTGGCGCGCTACGACGGCGTGCGCTACGGCTTCCGCGCGGAAGACCCGAAGGACTTGCGCGAGATGTACCGCCGGACGCGCGAGGAGGGCTTCGGCGCGGAGGTCAAGCGGCGCATCATGCTCGGCACCTACGTCCTCTCCTCCGGCTACTACGACGCCTACTACCTCAAGGCGCAGCAGGTGCGCACGCTCATCCAGCGCGACTTCCTGAACGCCTTCGAGACTTGCGACGCCGTGCTGACGCCGACCTCGCCGACGCCCGCCTTCCGCCTCGGCGAGAAGACGGACGACCCGCTCTCGATGTACCTCTCGGACATCTACACCTGCATGGCGAACCTCGCGGGCGTCCCCGGCGTCAGCGTCCCCTGCGGCCTCACGCCCGCGGGCCTGCCCGTCGGCTTCCAACTGATGGGCCGCCACTGGGGCGAGGCAGACATCCTCCGCCTCGCACACGCCTACGAGCGGGCGCACCCTTTGACCGAGCGGCCGGGCGTGACGGCTTAAGAGGGGTAAGAAATATGCGCTCAGGAGCGGCGGGCGCGCGTCAGGGCATGCCATACCCGCGCGCGGACATGCCATGTCCGCGCGTGGACATCCCAAGTCCACATGAGGACATGCTATGCCCGCGCGTGGGAATGCCATGCTCACGCGAGGACATGCCATGCCCGCGCGTGAGCATGGCATGTCCTCGCGCGGGCATGCCATACCCGCGCGTGAGCATGTCATTCCCACGCCTGGGAACGCTATTCCGGTGCCCGGGAACGGCGTTCCGACAGGTCGGCAAAAAGGCGCCGCCCAATTCACACGCCGCTGACGCGGCGGCGCCCACTGCTTTTCCGCCGTATCCTTTGGGATTTTCGTGGTAATCACATTCAGCAAGGCGAGTTCTGAAGGAGGGGGCGCGGCCGCGCCCCGTCGGATGACGGACGAAAAGCTCCTGCAAAAAGCCGGCCGCGGCGACGAGGCGGCCTTCCTCGCGCTCTACGAACGGCACCGCGACACGGTCTTCCGCTTCGCCTACCGCATGCTCGGCTCGGCCGCGCTCGCCGAGGAGGTGACGCACGACTGCTTCCTCTCGCTCGTGCGCCGGCCCGACGCCTTCGACCCCTCGCGCGCCGCCCTGCGCACGTACCTCTACGCCGCAGTCCGCAACCTCTCGGCCAAGCACCTGCGGCGGCACGGCGGCGAGTTCCCGTTTGAAGACCTCGACGACGAGCCCGAGGTCGAGGAGCGCGAGGGGCCCTTGGGTCGCCTGCTCGACGCGGAGCTGTCCGAGGAGGTGCGCAAGGCCGTCACGGCGCTCCCCGATTTGCAGCGCGAGGTCGTCGTGCTCGTGGAGTTCGAGGAGCTTTCCCTGGCCGAGACGGCGGCGGTCGTCGGCGCGGACGTAGGCACGGTCAAGTCGAGGCTCCACCGCGCGCGCCGCCGCTTGAGGCGCGCCCTCGCCTTCTACTTTAAAAGTGACCGCGGGGTCGCCCGCGCCGGGAAGGTCGCAAGATGAGTGACGAGAAGAGACAGACGCGGCTCCTGCCGTTCCGCCTCCGCCGCGCCTCGCGCGCGAACGCGGGCGCGGACGGCGAGAAAGACTTTTCGGCCGACGCGGAGCTGACCGCGCTGCTGCGGACGTGGGACGTGCCGGCGCGGGACGCGGGCGCGCGCGCGCGGCTGCTCGCAGACTTCCGCGCAAGCGTCCGCCGAGCGCCGCTCTGGCGTCGCGCGCTCACGGCGCAGGTGCGCGTGCCGCTCCCCGTGGCGGCGTGCGCGGGACTCGTGCTGTTGGGCTCGCTCTACGTGCTCGGCGCGCGCGCGACGGCGCGGGTCGAGCCGGCCGCGGCCCAGACCGAAGCGCAACCCGCGGCCGTGCGCGTCGTCGAGGTGCCGGTCGTGCGGGAGCGCGTGGTGAAGGAAGTGGTCTACGTCGAAAAAAAGGAACGCGCCGCGCCCCGCGTCGTGTCCACACGAGCCGCCGAGCGCGAGGAGCTGGCGCGGCGCGACGACAAGAACGAGGGGGGCCCGGAGGCTCCGCAGGGTCAGGAGCCCGCGCAGGGTCAGGAGTCGCACGCGGGCTATTACACGCACGTGGACATGAACGACTTCCAGCCCGCGGGCGAGGTGAAGTTCCGCATCGTGAGTCGGGGGGGCACGGATGAGAAGTAGTTGGACGGCCGTCGCGCTGCTGCTGCTCTGCCTCGCGGCCCCGGCGCGCGCGGCGGCGGACGGCCCGACCCGCGCGAACCTCACGGATGCGCGGGACGGCAAGTCGCGCATCATCGTCCCGATGCAGAGCGGGGCCTTCGTCGTCATCCGCACGGAGTCCCTGCCCCCCTCGGCGGGCGACGCGACGAGCGACCTCGTCGAATCCGAAGACAAGCCGAACCTGCTCCACCGCGTCTTCGTGGACAGCAAAAACGAGATGTTCTTCGGCTACGAGCTTCTGGTCGAGCGCGCGGCCGAGTCGCGCTACTTCTGGGTGACGGTGCGCGCGCTCAGCGAAGACTACCTGCGCGGGCTGCAAGCGCGCCCCTCGTTCCGCGGGCGGCGGCTGCACCCGTCTTACAACGCGACGGCCTTCCCCGCCTCGCCGCAGTTCCTGCGCGACGGCGACACCTTCGCGCTCGACGTGTTCCACAACCCGCGGACGGGGACGAAGATCGTGGACGTGATCCAGGTCTCGCTCACCGACCCGAGCCTGCGCCGGGCCGCGAGCGACGAGCCGCGCGACTTCTCGCCCGAGGACGTGCAGCTCAAGGTCTCCGACTACAAGCTGAAGGTCAACGGCGAGGCCGTCTACCGCAGCACGGGCGGCTGCGCGGGCGCGATCATCTGGTTCTCTCTGGGCGACCGCGGCCGCTTCGTCTTCTCGCTCGTCGAGCGCCCCGGCTTCCCCTTCCGGAAGGTCGGCGCGGTGCGCAACAACGTCGTCTCGTTCGAGTGGGGCGGCGAGAAGTACGAGTGGGAGTCGAGCGGCGCGGTCGTCGGCGCGGGCGGCAACTGGAACCTCTGGGTGCTGCACGACCCCGACTACAAACTCGACCTCTTCGAGCAGCCGGCGGCGCCGACGCCCCCCGACTCTGACAAGTCTTTAGCGCGGAAGGCCGGCGACATCGCGCGCCGCATGGGGCGGCTCAACACGCAGGCCGAGTACGGCGCGCCGTCGGCGCAGGAGCCGCAGACGCCCAGGCGCACGCGCCGCGCGCGCGTCGTCATCGGCTCGGCCGACGGCGTCGAACAACTCTTCCCCAGACAGCAGAAGTAGAAGCCAAACGTCTCCCGACAGAGGCCCACTGACGCGGACTCAACTCCCCTTGAGCCCGAACGGCCGACGTGTATCAGGCGGCCCGGACGAACAAAGGAGAAACACTCTCGATGAAAACCCGCGCCCTCTTCACGCTTAACGCACTCGTTCTCTTCCTACTCCTCCCCGGCCGGAGCGCGAGCGCGCAGGAGCAGGAGACGCCGAAGCTTGAGGTCGGCGTCCAGTACTCCTCGCTCTCGATCAACCTGCCGGGCTTCTTCAGAGGCGGCACGGAGACGGCCGTCGGCGTCGGCGGCCGCGTCACCTACAACTTCAACGACTACTTCGCGGTCGAGGCCGAGGGGAACCTCTCGCCTTCCAACATCCCCTCGGACTACGTGACCGGCGGCGCGTCGCAGCAGGTGCAGGCGGGCGTGAAGGTCGGGCGGCGCTGGCGGCGCTTCGGCCTCTTCGCCAAGGCGCGCCCCGGCCTCGTCAGCTTCGGCGAGACGCTCACGCCCACCGAGGCCACTTTCGGCGGGGACACCTTCGTCCAGTTCCGGCGCGAGCGCAAGACGCACTTCTCGATGGACGTGGGCGGCGTCCTGGAGTTCTACCCGTCGAAGCGCACGCTCGTCCGCTTCGACGCGGGCGACACCATCATCCGCTACGGCGAGCACCAGGAGGGCTTCACCTTCGCCTCGCCCGTGGGCGCGCCGCTCATCTTCACCGCGCCCTCCGAGACGAGGCACAACTTCCAGTTCACGGCGGGCGTCGGCTTCCGCTTCGGCGGCGGCGTTGAGGACGCGGGCGCGCCGCAGTCTTCGACGGCGGGCGAGGGCGTGCGCCGCTTCGAGGTCGGCATACAGTTCTCCTCGCTCGTGCTGCGCGCGCCCGGGGACGGCCGCTTCGAGGAGAACGCTTCGGCCGAGGCCGGCGGCGGCCTGCGCTTCGGCGTCAACGCGACGGACAACCTCGCGTTCGAGGTCGAGGGCAACTTCTACCCGCGCCGCACCTTCGGCAACAGCACGGCCGTCGGCGGCTACCCCTCGCAGGCGCAGGCCGGCGTGAAGTACGGCCGCCGGTTCCGGCGCTTCGGCGTCTTCGGCAAGGCGCGGCCCGGCGTCATGCACTTCAGCAGCGTCGCGGAGGTGTCGGGCTACGAGGCGTTCCCCTTCCTTGGCGGGGACACGTTCTTCTTCCCCAACTTCAGGTTCACGGGCAAGACCTACTTCTCGATGGACGTGGGCGGCGTCTTCGAGTTCTACCCGACGCGCCGCCTCCTCACGCGCTTCGACGTGGGCGACACGATGATCCGCTACCCCTCGCGCGACAACCCCACGGGCTTCCTCAACACCCCGCCCCCCCGCCTCCCCGCAGAGCTGCGCCACAACCTCCAGGTCACGGCCGGCATCGGGTGGAGGTTTTAAGAGCCGTGAACCGTAAACCGTAAACCGTGACAAGAAGAAGCGCGTGTCTTCTCTTGTCACGGTTTACGGTTTACGGTTCACGCTCCTATTTTTCCAGGCGCGTTCGGGCTTTCGTGAGGAAGGCTTGGAGCATCTCGGTGACGCCTTTTTGGAGGGCGGCGCTGAGGCGGCTCTCGCCGGCGAGGGCGGCGAGCGTGTGCAGTTCGCGGGCGCTCCGGCGGCGCAGCTCCACCCGCTGCTCGATGCGGATGCGCGTCACGTCGCCGCGCCCCTCGAAGGTGGCGGCGTAGCGCAGGAGGTTCTGGCTCTCGCCCGCGACCGGGCTCCACTCGATGCGCGTCGGCTCGTCCACGGACTTCCGCACGGCGAACGCCTGCCGGATGGCCCCGACCACGGGCACCTCCGCGCGGATGAGCCAGCGCGCGATGCCCCGCGCGTCGGCCGTGATGCGCTCGACGCCCGGCATCAGCTCGGCAAAATTCTTGAGGTCGCCGAAGAACTCGCGCGCCGCCTCCGCGCTCGTCCGCCACTCCACCTGCTCGCTGAATCCCGCCCTGAGTTGGAACATGGTCATTGGTGAATAGTAAATGGTAAATGGTGAATGGTTAAGCCGTCAGCCGAATTGAGATGCCCGGCCCTCAAGGCGCGTTGGCAAAAACCTTCCATTTACTATTCACCATTTACCATTCACTAAAAGATCGGCTGGAAGAGGAACGAGTTGAAGAAGAGCCGCGTCGTCGAGCGCCAGATGGCGCGGAAGTTGGGGTCTTCGGCGAAGAGGACGACGTGGCCGCGCCCCGTGGGCTCGTCGATGACGTAGCTCGTGCCGCGCAGCAGGGACTCGGTCGTCGGCCAGACGAAGCCCGCGACGTGGAGCGTGTTTTGCGGGTCGGCGGGGAAGACGACCGCGTTCGTCCCCTCCTTCGACGGGCGGAAGAAGTAGGCCGAGTCAACGAGCACGGGCAGAGTCTCCTGCTCGTAGCCGTAGGTGAGCGGCGCGCGGCGGTCGAGCGTGGCGCGGAAGATCGCGCCGGGCACGGGCACGGGCACGCGCCCCGGGCGCGCGGAGGGCGACGCAATCGGCGGCAGGTCGGGCGCCGCGCCCTCCATCTTCTCGGTCTGCGCGGCGGAGACGGAGGAGATTTCGGCCTGCTCGGGCGTCGAGGTCGCGGCCTGCGTCTCGCGCCGGCCGCGCCGCTGCGCGGTCGTCTGCGCCGTGTTCGCGCCCGCGGCGTCCTGCGGGCTCGGGGTCGGGGTCGGGGTCGGCTGCGCGCCCGCGTCCGCCTTCTGGTCGTCGTCGTCGCTGCCGACGAGACGTGCGGAGGTGAAGTTCACGTCCTTGAGCGCGCCGAAGACGGCCGCGCCTTTGACGAGGACGAGCGTGCCGCCGCGCTCGACCCAGCCGCGCAGCGTCTCGACGCCGCCCTTGCCGAAGCGCGAGAAGTAGCCGCCGGCCGAGCCGTCCGGCAGGATGATGACGTTGTAGTTGTCGAGCCTCGCGTTCTTGATGGCGTCAATCGTCATCGGCGTGAAGTCCACGCCCATGCGGTCGAACGTCCACCACATCGCGCCGTACCCCGTCGTGCTCACGGGCTCGTCGGCCGCCACGATGATCTTCGGCCGCCGTAAAGAGACGACCGTCTCGGAGCCGACGCCGGTCTCGCCCGTCTCGGGGAAGCCCGTGCCGACGGCCGTCACGTCCACGCCGGTCTCGCGCGCGAGCTGTGCGACGCGCTCGTGCAAACTCTCCGGGTTGCGCGAGACGCGAGCCACGACCGTCCCGCGCGGCCAGTCGCGCCCGCCCGCGTTCAAAGTCCTCGTCGAGACGGCGAGCTTGAAGCCCTCGCGCAGCAGGCGGAAGACGAGCGAGGCCGCGCCGTTCCGCTCGTAAGGGATGACGTAGGCGATCTGCGCGCGCCCCGTCACGCCGCCGACGCGCGCGATGGACGAGCCGAGCACGTTGGGCGACAGCTCGGGGTGCGCGAAGGTGACGCCCGACTCCGTCTCGGCGCGCCCGCCCGCGGAGGGGGGCGACGGCAGGAGCACGGGCGAGGCCGCGACCGCGGCGTCGTCTTCAGTCCAGAAAGCCTCGACGCCGAAGACGAGCGGGAGCGACCAGGAGGTGATGTCGTAGAAGCCGTACTCCTCCCTCGCGCCGCGGCCGCGCTGCTCGTTGCGTGCGAAGCGCGCGAGCTGCTCGCGCTGGAAGGCTTCGTCCTGCGGCGTGTGAACTTCCAGGAGAGCTTTGGCGATGCGCTTGGCGGGCTGCGCGAGGTCAACGACGTACGCGCCCGCGGGGAAGTCGCGCGTGGCGGCCGGCGAGTCCTTGCCCGAGTAGTCGTGCGCGCGCGTCGAGCGGAACGCCGACGTAGCCTGCTTCACCTCGACGCCCGCGCGCAGGAGGTTCTCGACCAGCTCGGCCGCGCGGCCGGGGTCGCGGCCCGGCAAGATGACGAAGCGGCGGACGCGCCCCGTCCTCCCCTCTTCGACCGCTGTGCGCTTGAAGTCGTAGAAGTCGCGCAGCCGCGCCTCGCGGTTCGAGGCGGCGGTGGCGAGCGTCGTCAGGGAGGCGACGAAGTGCTTGGCGATGCCGGAGCGGAAGGTGACTATCGTTTCGTCGTCGCGCTTCCAGCGAAGGCCCTTCCAGCCGCCCGCGTCCGTCTCGTAGGTCATCCCCGTCGCGCCCTGCAACGCGGGCCAAGAGTCCCAGTAGCCGGGGTAGAAGAGGTCGAAGATGTCCCGGACGTAGAAGTCCCAGTTGCGCTGGTCGAACTGCGCGGCGTTGGCGCGGCCGAAGGCGGCGAGCCAGCGCTCGGTCTGCTCGGGCGGCAGGTTCGGGTTGACGGGCAGCGCCGCGGGCGGGAAGAAGAACTGCGAGGGCTGCCCGTGGTGATCGACGGCCACCTGCGGGTTCCAGTCCAGGAAGGCGCGCTGCATGTTGCGCGTCTCGGCCTGCGAGACGGCGATGTTGTCGCGGTTGAGGTCGAAGCGGTAGCGGTTGACGCGGCCGTAGACCGACCAGGGCTCGTCGTGCTCGGCGGCCGACGGCTCGGGGTCGCCGACGCCGAAGGAGTTGTACCAGGTGACGAAGCGCTCGTGCCCGTCGGGGTTCGCGCAGACGTTAATCAGCGCGACGCTGTTCTTGAGGATGTCGAGCGTCGCGGGCTCTTCGGAAGCGGCGAGCTGGTAGACGACCTGCATCATCGCCTCGAACGAGGCCGACTCGTTGCCGTGGATGGTGTACTGGAGCCAGAGCGCGACCGGCGTGTTCGCGCTGATGCGCCGCGCCTCCTCCGCCGAGAGCGTGCGCGGGTCGCTGAGGCGTTTCAGGTTCGCCTTTATCTCGTCGAGCCGCGCGATGTTCTCGGGCGCGGAGACGGCGACGACGTGCTGCATCCGGTACTCGTTCGTCAATCCGATGTCGAAGACGCGCACGCGGTCGGGCGCGGCCTGCGCGATGGCCTGGATGACGCGCTCCATCATCGCGTAGTTGGTGTGGAACTCGCCCACGTCGTAGCGGAGTAGACTTTGCGGGCGCGGGACGTTCTGCCTGTAAGGCCCGCGCGTGTAGAAGTCGAAGCGCTCGCCCGGGCCCTGCGCGGTGGCGGTCGGGCAGAGGGCGGCGAGGGCGAGCAGCAGCGCGAGTGCCGCGTGCGGGCGGGCATTCTTCGTCATGGCTTCTGGCGGGTCTTCTCTTTCGGCCGTGTGTGTGTTAAAGACAGCGGCGATATTAACCCGCCGCGCGCGCCTCCCCCAAGCCGCGCGCCGCCGGGTCCTGGTCGGAGGGGAGGCCGAACGTGAGGGACGCAGACTACACCACCAGCACGCAGGGCGAGGGGCGCTGCCCGCGCTGCGCCGAAGGGCCTTTGAAAGCCTGGTACGAGCTGAGCGAAGAGGAGCGCGAGATGGCCGCGCGCCTCCCGGCCTCGGCCGACTTCACACAGGCCGAGCGCGCCGCCCGCCACCTCTTCTGCACGCGCTGCTGGCACGAAGAGACCTCCGGCGCGCCCCGCAACGCCTGAGCAAAGGACTGACAAAAACGTGTGGCGCACACTGAAGTTCATGCTCGACCGCGCGAGCGCTGAGGCGTGGCAGGTGATCGTGGCCGTCGGGCTGTGTCTGCTGCTGCCGGCGCTGGCGGCCCTTGTGTTGTGGCCGGCGGGGCTGTCCCGGGTGGGGCTGAGCCTCCTGAAGGGGTTCGGGCTCTTCTGGGTCTTCGTGTTCGTCCTGTTCGCGTTGGCGGCGTGGGTGCAGAGGCGTCTGCGCGTCGATCTGTACACGCACCCGGACGCGTTCGTCGTGTCGAACATGCTCGTGAGCGGCCTCCTCATGCTCGGCTGGGCGGCCTTCGCCGCGCTCCTCGCGCGCGAGGCGGCGGCCGCGGCGGGGCTCTGGCTCGCGGGCTTGCTCTACCTGGTGGGGCTTCTGTCGGGCGTCGTGGCGTGTCAGGTCGTGGGCTCGTTCTACAGCGGACACATCTACAAGTTCGCGGCTCTGATAGTCGGGTGCGCAGGCTTCGTGCTCTTCGCCGCGTGGCCGGCGGCCGGGCGCGCAGCCTTCGGGTGGCTCTTCGGCCTCTTCTAAGGGTCGGGGGCGCGGCCGCGCAAATTGGTCTTGATTAATCCGCGATTCCGAGTATCATCTGTTTCCACTTCCCCCGAAGTCAGCGCCAGACCTACCTCGCCGGACAGAACGTTAGGCAGACCCGCGCCCGGAGGTGTTTGAACAAGATGAAGAGGATTCTCTGCGGCCTCGCTCTCGCGCTGCTGGCCGCCGCGATGCTCGCGCCCCCGCCCTCGACCGCGTCCGACGACCCGCTCGCGGCCGTCATCAAGCGGGAGGGCAACACCGTCTCGCTCGACCTGAGGTTCGACCGGAAGAGGCAGAACTCCTTCCAGCACGTCCTCTCCTTCCTCGACTATGGGGCGAACGGGTACGCGACCGGCTTCGTCGTCGGCGACCGCCTGGTGATGACGGCCTACCACGTCGTCTCGGGGCAGTTGAGCGCGTCGAAGAAGACGCAGCTCGGCTTCGGCGCCAAGGATCAACTGGAGGTCAAGGCGTACGTCAACGGCTGCCAGGCCGAGGTCGTGCGCGTGGACGAGGAGGCCGACCTGGCGCTCCTGCGCGTCTGCCGCACGCCGAAGAACTCGGCCGCGCCCGCCTTCCAGACGAGCCTCAGCGAGGACGAGCGGCTCCTGCTCATCGCGCGCCCGAACGGCGAGAAGAGCGTCCGGCGCGGCAAGTTCTCCGGCCCCTACACCTTCCGCGGCAAGCAGTACTGGGCGGCGCGCATCGACGGCCACGACGGCTTCTCCGGCAGCCCCGTCTACAACGACCGCGCGCAGATCGTCGGCGTCTTCAGCGGCTACGACTGGGAGCGCAAGCTCGGCGTCCTCAGCCCCGGCGAGCGCGCGCAGAAGCTCCTCGAAGAGTACAAAGGAACGCTGAACGAGGAGCCGAAACAGTAGGCAGTAGGCAGATGGCAGTAGGCGGTTAAAGACTTATTGTCTTAACTGCCTACTGCCTACTTCATCATTCCAGACGTGATTCTCTCGTAGGCGGCGCGCACGGCCGACATGCGCGCCGCCAACTCTTGCGTGAGTGCCGCGGGTGAGTCGTAGCCCGCGCGGCGCGCGAGGTCGCGCAGGACGGGGTGATCCTGGGCGGCCGGCAGGCGCGTCGAACGTCCCGCGAGCAGGCGCAGCTCGTGGTCGAGCCTGCGCAGCAGCACGTACCCCTCGCGTAGCGCCCCGTAATCCTCCTCCGGCAGAGAGCCCGCCTCGCGCAGCCGCGCCAGCGTCGCGCCGGTCGAGCGGTCTTCGCCCGCGTCCGGCCGGCCGTCGCGCAGTTGCAGGTAGCGCGCGGCGAAGTACACGTCCAGCATCCCGCCCGCGCCGTACTTGATGTCCGTCGCGCGCGCGGCCCCCCTCTCCCTCTCAAGCCGCTCGCGCACGCGCCGCGTCTCGGCGGCGAGGAGCGCGGTGTCGGTCGCGGCCGCCCCCTCGTGGACGGCCGCGCGGGCGCGCGACTCGACCAGGCGGCCGAACTCCTGGTCGCCCGCCACCGCCCGCAGCTTCACGTGCGCCAGCCACTCCCACACGCCCGCGCGCCCGCGCAGGTACTCGACGAAGGCGCGCGACGACGAGGCCAGCGGCCCGTTCTTGCCGTCGGGCCGCAGCCGCAGGTCTACGCGGTAGAGCGAGCCGTCGCGCGTGAGGCTTGAGAGCGCGTTGACTAACAGCTCGACCATGCGCGCGTACGCCTGCTCGCGCGTCAGCCCTCTGACCGGCGGAGGCACCTCCTCGTCGTAGACGAGCACGAGGTCGAGGTCGGAGCCGTAGTCCATCCCGCCGCTCGCGAGCCTCCCCAGGCCCAACGCCGCGAGGCGCGGCCCCGCCGCCAGACGCCCGTAGCGCCGCGCAAGCTCGCGCCGCGCGACCAGCAGCCCCACGTTGATGCTCGCCGCGGCGAGCGAGGTCTGAAGCTCGTTCGACTGCCGCAGGGTCAGCTCGCCCGCCGCGTCGCGCGCGCCGATCTCGACGACGAGGTGAGTCCACGCGCGCCGGAGCGCGGCCAGCTCGCCGCGGAAGGTGTGCTCGCCGTCCACGGCCGCGCGCAGCAGCGCCCTCTGGTCGCGCGCGAGCACGCGCTCGGCCGGCGTCGCGACCGAGGGGATGAGCGCGGGGTTCGTCGTCAGCACCTCGCCGAAGAACTCCGACGCGCCGCACAGCCTCACGAGGCAGCGCAGCGCCGCCGTCGAGAAGCCCTCGCCGCCCGCCGTCTTCGCGAGCGACGCGCCGACCCGAGCAGACAGGAGGAGGGCGCGCCGCCTGCTCAGAGAGCGCGCCGACTCCTCGCGCAGGATGCGCTCGACCTCTTCGGCCGCGGGCGGCTCGTCGCCCCCGCGCGCGAGACGCTGTGCGAAGGAGGCGGCCGCCGCTTTCACGTTCAAGTCCACCGCCGCCTCGACCGGCTCGACGTGTGAAGGCGCGTGCGTCCGGGCCGACCCCGACGCTTGAGAGTCGGCGGGAACGGGACGGGGCTCCCGTGAATCGGAGGCCGCGGCCGAGTCGGTGTTGAGTCGGGCCGCGTTCCCTTCCCGGCGGCCCTCATCCTCGACGTCGAAGACGCGCGCGAAGGCGCGGCTGACGGCCGCGGTGTGGCGGCGGAGCGCCTCGTCGAACTCTTCCGCCGCGCGCTCGGGCGCGCAGTGCATGCGGCGCGCGAGCAGTGCGCGGCGGGCCGGGTCTTCGGGCACGGTGTGCGTCTGCAAGCCCTGCTCCATCTGCAGGCGGTGCTCGACCGTGCGCAGGAATTTGTAGGCGTCGGACAGCTCGCTCCGCTCGTGCTCTTCGATGAGGCCGCGGTCTGCGAGCCGCCCCAGGGAGATGAGCGTGTGCGGGGCCTGGAGCCAGGCGTCGCGCCCGCCGTGCGCGAGCTGGAGCGCCTGCGCGATGAACTCGATCTCGCGGATGCCACCGCGGCCGAGCTTGACGTTGAAGCCGCGCGACTCTTCGGCGTGGAAGCGGTCGATCTTCTGCTTGGCGAGCCTCACGTCGGCGAGCGCCTGCGCGACGGTCTGCTCCTGCCGGTAGACGCGGCCGCGCACCCCTTCGCCGAAACGCGCGAAGAGGCTCTGCGAGCCCGCGGCCGCGCGCGCGCGGATGAGCACCTGCAACTCCCACGCGTGCGCCTTCTCGCGGTAGTAGCACAGCGCCTCCTTCAGTGAGACGGCGAGCGCGCCGTCCCGGCCGTGCGGCCTCAGGCGCAGGTCAACGCGGTAGGCGGCCCCCTCGCCCGCGGGGCTGCCGACGATGCGCGCGACGCGCTCGGCCAGGCGGACGAAGAACTCGCGGTTGGTCGCCGCGCCGCGCTCGCCCGCGCCCGTCGTCTCGCCGTCCTCGGAGTAGAGGAAGAGGAGGTCTATGTCGGACGAGTAGTTCAGCTCGCGCGAGCCGAGCTTGCCGAGCGCGACGACCGACACCTCGGCCGCCGTCTTGCGCCCCCGCGCATCCGTCGCCTGCGGCGCGCCGTAGAGGTTCTCAAGCTCCTGCCGCGCGAGGGAGAGCGCGTGGACGAGCGCCGCGTCGGCGAGGTTCGACAACTCCTCCGTCGTCTCGACCAGCGTGGTGGCGCGGCGTAGGTCGTGGAGGTAGACGCGCAGCAGCTCGCGGCGGCGGAAGCGCGCGAGCTGCACCTGCGGGCTGACCTGCGTGTGCGTCAGCGCGAAGCGCGCCAGCGACTCGCTCAGCTCCTCGGCGTTGCGCACGCGCGCGTCCGAGCGCTCGCGCGCGAGCCAGCCAAGGTAGTCGGGGTTCTGTTCGAGCGTCGTGCCCAGCAGAGGGCTCCACGCCGCGAGCGCGAGCGCGTCGGCCAGGAGCCCCCCGTCGCGCTCGAAGGCCCGCCGTGCGCGCGGGTGCGCCGCGGTGACGCGCTCGTAGAAGAGGCGCGCGCCCTCGGGGTCGGGCAGCTCGCGGATGAGTGATTCGGTTTTGTCGTCCGTCGCCGGCAAGGTGTGGATATATTATACCGACTTGCAAATTGGGATAAGGCGACTTGTCGCCGGGAGCGCGGGCATCCCTGCCCGCACCCCCGACGAAGAGGGGTCTTATTTCGGTATGCGAGTCGGTATTAAAACGTAAAGGCGCGGCCCCTTGGGGGGCCGCGCCTTTCGCGTCTGAGGGTCGTGTGTCACGCGCCGGGGCGCGTGTGCTCAGTTCTGGCCGAAGCGGCTGCGGTACTCGATGGAGGTGATGAACGCCTTGACCATCTCGGCCGCCCGGAAGTCGCCGTTGAACTGGTTGAGCTTGTTCAGCCAGAAGTTGTAGCCGGAGAAGTCCGAATCCGGCGGGTCGTTCGGGTTGCGGCGCAGGTAGCCGAAGTACTGCATCAGCACGAACGCCCGGTTCCGCTCGCGCGCCTGGAAGGCGGCGTTGTCGATGACCTCCCGGAGCACGTCGGCGCGACCCTGGGCCGTGTTGTTGGCCGAGAGCTGCGCCACGAGGTCGTCGCGCTCCGCCTGCGTCAGGGAGTTCCCCGTGTTCGCGTTCAGGGCGTCCACGAACTGCTCGGGCGTCATGCTGTTCGGGTACTGCGCGAGGAACTCGGGGCGCTGGACGAACTCGAGCAGGTAGGCCCGCTTGTTCGCCTCCAGCCGCGCCTCGGCCCCCGCCTCGCCGATGATGACGCCGTTGCCGACCTGCTGCGCGTCGGGCAGGAACTCCTGGATCGTGAGCGGCACCGTGCCGCCGATACGCGTCGGCCCGAAGGCGGCCGTGTAGGCGTGGTAGACGAAGCCGCCCGTCCCCTGGAACTCGATGGAGAGGAAGAACGCGGCCGAGGTGTCTATCCGCTTGGCCTCGCGGCAGCCCGCGTTAGCCCCGCACGACTCGATGCCGCCCACCCAGAAGGCGAGGCCCGGCGCGTCGGGCTCGCGGTTCAGGAAGTCGTGGTAGTGCTGCCGGACGAAGTTCGTCGAATCGTCAATCGGGTTCGTCGAAGGCTCCGTCGCGTCGTCGTTGATCTGGATGGTCGCGCTGCTCTGAGCGCCCAGCGCGGCCTGGCAGACCGACGGGTTCGACAGCGTGATGGTGAAGGTCTCCGCCCCCTCGACGTGCGAGTCCTCGTTGATCAGGACGGGGATCGTCTTCGAGGTCTCGCCCGCGGCGAACGACAGCTTGCCGACGGCGGTGTTGTAGTCGGAGCGGGACGAGGCCGTGCCGTCCGCGGTCGTGTAGTTGACCGTGAACGGGAGCGCCGGGTCGCCCGTGCGGGTCACGACGACGTTGACGGCCGTGCTGTCCTCCTGCACGACGTAGGTCGCCTGGTCGAACTGCGCCGTGGCCGCAGGCCCGACGGCGAGCGTCGCGGTGGCCGAGTTGTTCACCGAGTTCGGGTCGGCCGTGTCGGCGCTGGCGATGGTCGCCGTGGCCGTCAGGTCGCCGCACACGGAGGGCACCGTCACGGTGACGGTCAGCGTCGCCGTGCCGCCCTTGCCGAGGCCGGCGACGTTCCAGACGCCGGTCGCGGTGTTGAAGACGCCGCTCGAAGGCGTCGCCGACGTGACGGTCGCCGCGGGCGAGAAGGCGAGGTTGACCACGACGTTGTTGGCCGTGTCCTCGCCGGCGTTGGTCACCGTCACCGTGTAGGTGACCGACTGGCCCGGGTTGGCGTTCGAGGCGCTGGCGCTCAGCGTGACGCCGAGGTCGGCGGTGCGCGGGGCCGTGACGGCCGCGCTCGCCTGGTCGTTCGCCGGGTTGATGTCCAACTGGTCCGAGCTGGCGACGCGCGCCGTGTTGGACATGGGGTCGGTCGTCTTGACGGCGGCGACGATCTGGAGCGTGGCGCTCTGGCCCGCGTTGAGCGCGCCGATGGTCCAGATGCCGGTGGCCGGGTTGTAGGTTCCGACCGACGGCGTGGCCGAGACGAAATTGAGGCCGGCGGGCAACTGGTCGAGCACCGAGACGCCGGTGGCGTTGTTCGAGCTGACGTTAGTGGCCGTGACCGTGATGTTGACGTTCGCGTTGAGCGCCGGGTTCGGGTTGTTGACCGTGACGCCGACGCCGATGTCGGTCGTCGCGGCCGAGGTGCCCTGCACCGCGAAGACCTCGGCGCGCGTGCCCCGCGCGTTGTGGTGGTGGAGCAGCAGGCCGCCGAGCGAGCGGTTGGCCGTCAGGTTGGTCTTGTTGAAGTTGGTCGGGATGGTGCGCCCGTCCATGTCCGCGAACATGATGGCGCTGGTCGTCACGGCGGACGGGGTCGCCGGGAAGTTCAGGCCCGGCGCCGCGTAGTTGAAGGTGAGCGGCGAGTTGGCACCGCCGAAGGTGCCGCGGCCGACGTCGTCGGTCCGGCCGCTCAGGTTCCAGTCGAAGACGTCGATCCGGTAGCGGAAGCTGGTGTCGCCGGTCGCGAACCCGAGGCTGGAGATCGGCACCACCATCACCATCGTGTTGTTGTTGTAGATGGCGGTGTCGAGCGAGTTGCCGCCGAAGCCGTTGAGGAACGTGAGCCCCGTCTGCGCCCCGGTCTGGTTGTTGAGGACGGCGGTGACGAACACGTCCGTCCCGCGGACGCCCTGGGCGTTCGAGGTGAGGAAGGTGTTGAAGGCCACGCGCTCGTAGATGCCGTCCTCGTTGGTGTCGATGAAGATGTCGAACTCCACGTCGCTCGGCCACGTCCAGTCGCCGTAGGACGAGAGGCCGAAGTAGATGTTCGTCCCGTCGGACGAGACGCCGACGTGGCGCAGGTCGGCGTGGGCCGGGACGCCACCCTTGGCCGGGCTGACGGCCTGAAGCTCGAACGGCGTGACGAGCGAGACCACGTCCGTCGGGAAGCTGCCCGCGCAGTCGGGCGCGCCGCCCGGGCGCGTGCCGGTGCAGACGTCCTGCCCGGAGAGCGCGAGGGCCGTCTGGCCGCTCGTCGCCGCTCCGGTGACGAGCGTGTCCGTCGCCTCCATCAGCGAGGCCGGGCGCGGCGAGACGTAGACGGGGACGCGCATCTGCACCTGCGAGTTCGCGGTGAAGGTGACGTAGGCCCCCTCCTCGGTCAGGAAGTGGCGGCCGTTCCCGAGTTGGGTCGTCGCCACGCTCGGCTCGCGCGCGTGATCCATCTGGTCGGCGACGGCGTTCATCGCCACCCTGAAGGTGCGCGCCTGCCCCGCCGGCACGGTCAGGGTGTTGCCGTCCGGCAGGCTGAAGGAGACGCCGGGCGCGTCGTTGACCGTGTCGAGGCCGAGCGTGTAGGTCACGTCGGTCGTGCCCTTGTTGACGACGCGGATGGTGCGCGAGCGGCCCGAGACGCTGCCGACGACCTCGTTGTCGAAGCCCGAGACGCTGACCGCGCCCGTGTCCGTGGCGTCGTAGGCGACGGCCGTGTTGCTGGCGGACCTGACCGCGTCGGCGCGCCCCGCCCCGACGCGGCTCAGGCCGTAGCGCGTGCCCGCGCCGTTGGGCAGGGTGAAGATGTCGCTGACCGCGCCGTTCATCGCCAGCGCCTTCAGCTCCTCGACCGTCCAGTCGGGGTGGAGCTGGCGCAGTATTGCCATGAGGCCCGCGATGTGCGGGGCGGCCATCGAGGTGCCCTGAAGGAGCAGCGACTGGTTACCCGGGAGGAAGCCGGTCGGGTTCGGCGTCTGGCAGGTGTTGGGGCCGGCCGGGCAGGTCGTGCCCGTCTGCGCCGAGACGATGGACAGGCCCGGCGCGGTGATGTCGGGCTTCAGGCCCAGCGGCTGGCGGCGCGGGCCGCGCGAGCTGAAGCCCGCGATCGTGTCGGCCATCGAGAGCAGGGTGACGTTGACGCTGTCGGGGGGCTGCGACTTGATGGCGTCGCCGTCCTGCTTGAGGACGGTGACGGTCGGGATGACGATGTTGTCGTGGATGTTCGGGTCGTCCGCGAAGACGGGCGGGGTCGTGTCCGTCGTGTTGTTGTTGTTGACGATGAGGGCGATGGCCCCGGCGTTCTGCACGTTCACCGTCTTGGTCTTGACGGAACAGAGGCCGCGGTCGGCGAGGGCGATCTTACCGCGGACCGCCTGGGCGCTGGCCGGCGTCAAGGGCTGGCAGGCGTCGGTGGTCGTCCCCGAAGAGGTGTCCGCGACGGGCGTCGGGTTGGGGGTCGGGCCGCTGGGCTGCCCGTTGGTGACGCCGTCAACCACGGTGACGACGTTGGCGGTCTGGCCGCTCGGGCCGGGGCCCCAGGCCCTCTGCACCGCCGCGGTCTTGGTGCCCACGAGGGCGGGCGCGGTGGGCGCCGAGTTGATCCTCAAAATGGGGCCGGTGCCCTGCCCGTTGTCCGACGAGGCGGCCGTGGAGATCGCGCGCTTCGCGGTGCCGGGCGAGCCGTGGATGAAGTAGGTGTCGGCGTCGTTGCCGGCCGAGGTGACGACGATCACGCCGGCGAGCACCGCGTTGTTCGAGGCCGCCGCCGAGGCGTCGGTGTCGTTGCCGTAGGTGCCGCCGAGCGACATGTTGATGACGTCGAGGCGGTCGGAGAAGTCGCCGTCCGCGTTCGGGTCCACCGACCACTCGATGGCCTGCGTCGTGAGGAACGTGCCGCCCGCGCAGCCGAAGACGCGCAGGGCGTAGAGGCTGGCGCCGGGCGCGACGCCCGGCCCGATGCGCATCGCGCCGAAGGGGGTTCCGACGCCGTAGGGGCCGTTGAAGCTCGCGCCGGTCGCGAGGACGCCGAGGCCGGCGGCCGTGCCCGCGACGTGCGTGCCGTGGCCGTTGCAGTCCATCGGGTCGGGGTCTGGCATGGGCGTGTTGCTGGCGTTGTAGGCGTCGCCGGCGAAGTCGAAGCCGCCGACGACCTTCGCCGTCGGGAAGTAGCCGTCGGCGTTGGTCGTCCGGTTGTTGGCCGTGTAGTCGGCCAGCGCGCCCGAGCCGCCGAAGTCGCCGTGGAGGTAGTCGATGCCGGTGTCGATGATGCCGAGCTTGATGTTGCGGCCCGTCAGGTCGGGCTTGATGCCGAGCGAGTTGTCCCAGAGCTGCGGCGCCTTGATGAAGGGGACGCTCGTCGCGTTCGTCGGGAAGTGCTCGGGGATGTTGAGGACGGCCTTGACGCCGGGCGCGGCGCGGAGGGCCTCGACCTGCGCGGCGTCGGCCGTGACGGCGATGCCGTTGAGCACGCGCTGCGTGCGGTACATCTCCTTCACGCCGAAGCTGCTCGTCAGCCGCGCGGCCATCGCGCTCTGCTCCCGCTTGACCGCGCTCAGTTGCTCCTGCGCGGCTTTGTTAGCGACGGCCTCGGCCGCCGGGCGCGAGAGCGATGCCTTCGACTTCTCCAGCACGTCGGCGTAGACCTGCGTGGTCGGAGCCTCGTTCAGTTCGACGAAGACCCTGACCGGCCCGCTCGGCCGGCCCTGCGCGGCGCTGACGCCCAGGTCGCCGTCGATGTTGACCGAGTCGGGCGTGCGGGGGTCGGAGGCGTTGCTGACGGGGCCGCCGTCCTGCCGGGCTGCCTCGGCGCGCCAGGCGCGTAGCAGGCCGCCCGTGGCGGCGACCGCCGCGGCGGCGGCGAACACCGTCAACGCTAACAGAAAGACCCGTTTTGCTACCGGGCGCGGGGAGCGGTTCGCTCTCGGGGAAGAGGGGGCTTCAGTGGATGGTCTTTTAAACATCACTCAGGGCTCCTTGCGTGTGGCTACAACTATGGGGCTGCGGCGGGGAGTATCCCGTGTGGCAGTCGCCTCAAAAGTTGGGTATCGGCGTGTCGGCGTGCGTGCAAAGCGCCGGCGAGGGCGCGCATTAATCAACCCGACCTTGCGGCCAGACGGAGGTCTGACTCCTGAGACCTAACTGTGCGTTTTTAGTGTAAGAAGTCAGACGTGAAACTGACTACTCCTGACGAGTGCCTAGGGAAAATAATTTACTCTCGGCGGGAAGTCAACCGTCGGGGGCCCCGCGCCCGGCCCGGCCTGTCGCGGCGAGGCGCGGAGGTGGCGGCCGGGAGGAGGCGTAAGAAGGCGCGGCGCAAAGTCCGGCTTGGACTTTGCGCCGCGCCCGCTGGGGGTCGGCCGCGCCGCGGCGCGGCCTGCCCGGTGTCTACTGGCCGAAGCGCTGGCGGTACTCGGCGGAGCTTAGGAACGCCTTGACCATCTCCGCGGCGCGGTAGTCGCCGTTGAAGCTGTTGAGCTTGCCGAGCCAGAAGTTGAACCCGCCGAAGTCGGCGTCGGGCGGGTCGTTGGGGTTGCGGCGGAGGTAGCCGAAGTACTCCGCGAGGACGAAGGCGCGGTTGAACTCGGCGGCCTTAAAGTCGGCGTACTCGGCCGCCTGCCGCAGCACGCTGGCGCGACCCGCGTCCGAGTTGTTGGCCGTGACCAGCTCGGCGACGAGGGCGTTGCGCTCGGCGGGCGAGAGCGACCCGCCCGTGTTGGTGTTCAAGGCGTCAACGAACTGCGCCTCATTCATGTCGCGCGGGTACTGCGCGAGGAACTCGGGGCGCTGGACGAACTCCAGAGCGTACGTCTGCTTGTTGGCTTCGAGGTCGGCCTGCCAGTTGCCCTGCCCGACGATGACGTCGCGCGCGACGCGCTGCCGGTCGCGCAGGAACTCGTCGAACGTGAGCGGCACGGTGCCCCCGACGCGGCGACCGTAAGACGCCTGGTAGAAGCGGTAGACGAGGAAGCCAGTGTCCTGGAACTCGATCGAGAGGAAGAAGGCCGCGCTCGTGTCGATGCGCTTGGCCTCGCGGCAGCCCTGGTCGGCGCCGCACGACTCGATGTTGTTGACCCAGAAGGCGAGGCCCCCCGCGTCCGGCTCGCGCCCCAGGAAGTCGTGGTAGTGCTGGCAGACGAAGGTGGCCGTGTCGTCGATGGCGTTGGTCGAAGGCTCGGCGGCGGCGTCCGTAATCGTCACCGTGGCCGTCGGCGCGCCGCCGACGAAGACCTCGACGCCCTGCGGGTTGCTGAGCAAGACCGTGAAGGTCTCGTCGCCCTCGACGCGCGAGTCCTCGCTGATGAGCACCCTAAAGCTCGCGCTGGTCTGGCCCGCGGCGAATTGGATAGTGCCGAGCGCCCGCGTGTAGTCCTGGCGCGAGTTGGCCGTGCCGTCGGCCGTCGCGTAGTCCACCGAGGCGGGGAACGACGTGTCGCCCGAGCGCGTCACGGTCAGCGTGACCGCCGTGCAGTCCTCGTTGACCGACGCCGCGGCCGGCGCGAACTGGAGGGAGGTGAGCGGCGGGGGCGCGGTGGCCGTCGGCAGGCCCTCGACCGTCAGCGTGTAGGGCCCGCGCCGCCGCCCCCGGTCACCTCGTTGACCACGACGACGAAGGTCGTGTTCGCCGGGATGGTGACCGAGAAGATGCGCGTGCCGACGCTCGCCTGGTTGCCGGCGATGTCGCCGACGTAGTTCGGGACGTCGTTGCCCGAGATGAAGACCGGGTTGTAGGTTGGCGCGAAGACCGCCGCCTGCAAGAGGCCCGCGTTGGCCGCCGAGGTGGTCAGCGTTACGGTCACGCAGATGGGCGAGTCGGACGCGTTGTTGAAAGTGTAGGCGTCGTAGCGGTGCGGGACGTTGGCGTCCGCGGCGTTGACGCCGGGGTTGGACTTCTGGATGCCGCAGCTCGACTGGCTGCCGAAGGCGGTGCGCACCAGCCGCCCGGTCTGGAAGCCGGTCGCCGCGGTGAAGCCCTCGCCGGACGGCGGCGCGACGGCGTCGAGCGTCGTGCTGATGGTCGCGCTGCGGTACATGTTCACGGTGACCGTGAACACCTGCGGGCTCGGGCCGCCGCTGAAGTTGACGGTCAGCGTGAAGCTGATGGTCGAGGGGTTGGGCACGCTGCCGGCGACGACGTACTGGAACGGCGAACTGTTGTCGGCCTCGGCGCCCGGGGCGATGTTCGGCCAGGCGGCCGTGCCCGGCGGGACGACCGTCACGCCCGGCGTGTCGCTCACGAGCGTCCCCGTCACGCCGGTGTAGGCGGCGCCCGAGTTGTTCCGGAGGCGGACGAACAGGTTGCCGCGCTCGCCCGGCTCGACGAAGACGTTGCCGTTGCCGGCCGACTCGGTCGCCGCGACGGAGACCAGTTCGAGCGGCACGGGGGCCGCCCCCGCGGCGCCGACCGCCGTGTCGGCCATGATGATGCCGACGCCGGAGTCGCGGTCAACGCCCGGAGCCTCGATGTCGATGGCCGAGGCGTTGAGCGCCGCGCGCAACTGCGCCTGCGTGATGCCTGGCACGGCGTCCTTGACGAGCGCCGCGATGGCCGCCGCGTGCGGGGCCGCCGCCGAGGTGCCGAAGAACGGGTTCTGGAAGCCGCCCGCGCCGGAGACCACCCCGCCGTCGGCCGCCGTGATGTCGGGCTTCTGGCGGACGGTGCCGCCCGTCGAGCTGAAGTTGCCGGGCGTGTAGGGCGTGCCGTTGGGCTGGAAGAAGAGGCGGCGCGGCCCGTCGGACTCGAAGGTCTCGACCTGGTTCGTCGAGTTGAACGGCTGCGGGAAGGGGCCGACGACCGGCGTGGCCGCGACGGAGTAGGCCAGCGCCGCGATGGAGTGGCCGTGGGTCTGGCCCGCGGTGGCGAACTGGTAGCGGCCGCGGATGGTGTTGGTGTGGAGGAAGCGGTCGGCGCCGGAGAACTTGGCGACGACCACGCGGTTGTTCGTCACGTTCGCGCCGCCGCCGACGAACTCGAACGGGTCCTGCGTGCCGTCCTGCGACCCCGTAGAGGCGGCGACGAGCGCCGTGCCCGCCGCGTTCAGGACGTAGAGGTCGTAGTCGTTGGCCGAGCCGCCGAGCGGGTCGCTCCACGTGAGCGTGAGCGTGTTGCCGGAGCCGAGCGTGATGCGGTTGAACTGCGAGACCCCGGGGCCGGGGTCGAAGTCGTGGACGGGGCCGGCGCCCGCGCCGCCGATGAGGGCGATCGTGCCGCCGTTGGCGAAGTCGCCCTCGAAGACTCCCGACGTGCCGTCGTTGAGGTTGCCCTCGTTGCCGGCGGACGAGAAGTAGAAGGCGCCGTCGGCCGTCACGTCGTTGACGGCCTGCGTGACGCCGCCGCCGTTGGTGTTCGAGACGACGGAGGGGGCCTGGCCGTCCTGGAAGACGGACTCGTTGGCGTAGAAGACGTCGTCCACGATGATGTCGCAGCCGTAGTCCTCGCGCAGCGTGCGGATGTTGTCGGCGAACATGGCGAGGCCGGAGAAGGCGGTGGCGAAGTAGAGCTTCGCGCCGGGCGCGAGGTCGTGGACGATCTCAAGCATCGCCGTGCCCTCGTCGCCGGAGCCGGACTGGCCCGGGAGCACGACCACGTCGGGCGGCAGGTCGCCCGACGCCTGCGCGAAGGCGAGGTTGACGACGCCGTCCGAGAGGACGCCGATCTTGACGCCCGTGCCGTCCACGTTGTACCGCCTGCGCGCCACGTCGGCCCGGTGCGTCACGTCGCCCTGCGCGCGGCGCGCGCCGACCGAGTTCGCGATGGCGCCGCCGCCGCCCGGCGAGTCCTCGTCGGGGAAGGCGGCGAGCGCGGCCGCCAGCTTGGCGCGGACGCGCGCGGCGCGCCCGGCGAAGTCGCCGCGCGCCGGGAGCGGAGCGCCGGGGGGCACGGCGGCGGGCGCGGCCGTCGGCGCGCGGCGCGAGGTCATGGCCTCCTGCTTCGACTGGATGTAGCGCACGTCCGGAGAGGCCGCGATGGCCTCCAGCCGGTCGAGCCCGACCTCGGCGCGGACGCTGCCGTAGCGCGCGCTCGAAGAGAGGACGTGCGCGCCGCTCTCTTCGAGCAGGCGCAGCAGCCCGCCGCCGACGTTGCCGTTGATGTCCACGACGACGCGCCCCGGCTCGGACTCGCGGACGTTGAGCGCGAGCGACTGGACGCCCGGCGCGATGGGCTCGCCGTGGCTCATCTTCGACGCGTAGAGGAGCTGCGAGTCGAGCTTCCTCTGCGCCGCGGTGCGCGAGCGCTTCTCGCTCGCCGCCTCGCCTATCTGGCGCGCGGCCTCGGCGCCGATCTTCTGATCCTGCCGCCGCCCCTCCTGCTGCTGCGCGCCGCCCGCCCGGGCAGCCGCGGGCACTCCGCGCGCCGCCGGGAAGACGACGGCGAGCGCAGCGAGACACCAGAGCGGCAGACTTTCACAACGCATCACGGCTTCTACCTCCGTGAGGGTTATAAAGTGACACCGCAACAACAGACGGGGAGGTGCGAAATAAGGTATTGAATAGGCGGCGTGTACGTAGGAAAGTAATCGGTTCGCTATCCGAAGTCAATGCGGAAACCGCGCGGGCAAAGTAAAAAGGCGAAAGGGGAAACGGGCGGCGCGCCTCGGTCTCCCCTTTCGCCTCGTGCCTTCACGCACGGCCGGGCTTCCGCCCGCGCGCGGTTAGATGTCGAAGTAGAGCGAGTACTCCAGCGGGTGCGGGCGCATCCGCATGGGGTTGATCTCCTTCTCGCGCTTGTAGGTGATCCAGCGGTCGATGAGCTGTGGCGTGAAGACCTCGCCCTTGAGCAGGAACTCGTGATCCGACTCCAGAGCCCTGAGCGACTCGTCGAGCGAGCCGGGCAGGGAGGGGACGTTCTTCAGCTCCTCGGGCGCGAGGTCGTAGATGTCCTTGTCGAGCGGCTCGCCGGGGTCGATGCGGTTCTGCACGCCGTCGAGCCCCGCCATGAGCATCGCCGAGAAGGCGAGGTACGGGTTGCACGAGGGGTCGGGCGGGCGGAACTCAAGCCGCTTCAGCTTCGGCGAAGTCGAGAACATCGGGATGCGGATGGCCGCCGAGCGGTTCCGCGCCGAGTAGGCGAGGTTCACGGGGGCCTCGAAGCCCGGGACGAGCCGCTTGTAGCTGTTCGTCGTCGGCGCGGCGAAGGCGACTACGGCCGCGGCGTGCTTCAGGAGCCCGCCGATGTACCAGCGCGCCGTGTCCGACAGCCCCGCGTAGCCGTCGCCCGCGAACAGCGGCTTCTCGTCCTTCCAGAGCGACTGGTGGCAGTGCATCCCCGAGCCGTTGTCGCCGTACATCGGCTTGGGCATGAAGGTCGCCGCCTTGCCGTACTGGTAGGCGACGTTGCGGACGATGTACTTAAAGATTTGCAGGTTGTCGGCCGTCCCCAGCATCGTCGAGTAGCGGAAGTCGATCTCGCACTGGCCGGCGGTCGCCACCTCGTGGTGGTGGCACTCGACCGTGATGCCGCACGCCTCGAGCGTCAGCGCAATCTCGGAGCGCAGGTCGCTCAGAGAGTCCGCGGGGGGGACGGGCACGTAGCCCTCCTTGTTGCGGATGCGGTAGCCGAGGTTCGGCCCGCGGAAGTCGCTCTCGCCCCGGCCCGACGACCAGATGCCCTCGTCCGAATGAATGCGGTAGCCGCTGTCGTGCGGCTCGTTGTTGATCTCGACGCCGTCGAAGACGAAGAACTCGGCCTCGGGGCCGAAGTTGACCGTGTCGGCGATGCCCGTGAACCTCAGGTAGCTCTCGGCACGCTGCGCGACCGAGCGCGGGTCGAGGCCGTAGCCCTCCTTCGTGATCGGGTCAACGGCGTTCGCGATGACGACGAGCGTCGGCTCCTCGGCGAACGGGTCCATGAAGACGCGCGAGGGGTCGGGGATGAGCAGCATGTCCGACTCGTGGATCGACGCCCAGCCGCGGAGGCTTGAGGCGTCGAAGCCGAAGCCGTCCTCGAACGAGCCCTCGTCCAGCTCGTGCAGAGGGAAGGTCAGGTGGTGCCAGGCCCCGACGAGGTCTGTGAAACGTACCGAGACGAACTTCGCCTCGTGGTCTTCGGAATACTTCAAGACCGCTTTTGCGTCCATAATCTCTCCTGAAAATACGTCTGAAGGGGGTGGAAGGTGCCGGCCGCCTTACGGGGGCGGCCTCTGTGCGGCGGAAAAGAGAGCGGGCGGTCGTTCATCAAGTCAGGTCATGCCGCCTTAAGAAGCCGGCATTATAGACGCGGCCCGGCGGCAGTCGTCAAGCGCCCCTCGCGCGGGCCGTTTTGACGCCCCGCGCACGCGGCGCGCGCGGCGCCGGATAAACCTTTCGCGTGCGCCGTTTAGCCCCGGAGCGTACGCGCGCGCCCGAAAAAAATAGTTTTTGACCGCCCCCCCGCTTTTCTGTTAAATTGCGCGCTTAAGCAAGTCCAATCCAGTTGCTTCAAACCGCACAGTGCCCACGAGGAGGCTGACCCCCGCTTACTTTGTCTAAAGCACGCGTACCCACAGGGAGGCAGGAGAGCTAGAAGTTGACCACGGCCATCGAACAGACGCTTGAGACCTACGGCATAGAGAACTGGGGGGCCGGCTACTTCGGCATCAATCGCAAAGGCAACCTCGTCGTACACCCTTCAGAATCCGACCAGAACCGCGCGGCCGACGTGCGCGAGATCATCGACGACCTGCGGCGGCGCGGCATCCAGACGCCGGTGCTGCTGCGCTTCCCGCAGCTCATCGCGGGGCAGGTCCGCAAACTCCAGCGCGCCTTCCGCAACTCCATCCGCGAGTACGAGTACCAGGGCTCGCACATGTGCGTCTACCCGATGAAGGTCAACCAGAACCGGGCGGTCGTCGAGGAGTACCTGCGCGAGGGCGTGCGCTACGACTTCGGGCTCGAAGCCGGGTCGAAGGCCGAGCTGTACGGCGCGCTGGCGATGGAGCAGTCGGGCGAGAGCCTGCTCGTCCTGAACGGCTTCAAGGACGAGGAGTTCATCGAGCTGGCCTTCCTCGGCGCGCGCTCGGGCAAGCGCGTCGTCATCGTCATCGAGAAGCTGAACGAGTTGGACCACGTGCTGCGGATGGCCGACCGCTTCGAGGACGGCGACCTGCCGATGCTGGGCCTGCGCGTCAAGCTCTACTCGAAGGGCTCGGGGCGCTGGGAGAAGTCCGGGGGCGAGGCGGCGAAGTTCGGGCTCACCACCACCGAGATTCTGGAAGTCATCGGGCGGGTGCAGGAGGCGGGGCGCATCGACATGCTCAAGCTCCTGCACTTCCACATCGGCTCGCAGCTCACCGACATCAAGCGCATCAAGAACGCGATGAAGGAGGCCGCGCGCGTCTACGCCAAGATCGTCCAGATGAAGGTACCGGTCGATCTCCTCGACGTGGGCGGCGGGATGGCGGTGGACTACGACGGCTCGAAGACGGCGTTCGACTCTTCGGCCAACTACACGGCGCAGGAGTTCGCCAACGACGTCGTCTACACCATCATGCAGGTCTGCGACGACGAGAACGTCCCGCACCCGACCATCATCCAGGAGTCGGGCCGGTACCTGTCGGCCTACCACGCCATCCTCGTCACGAACGTCCTCTCGGAGATCGAGACGGTCGTCGAGGACATCACGCCCATCGAGGTTGACGACGACGACCCGCAGGTCGTCATCGAGCTGGCCGACCTCCGCGAGACGATCACGGTCAAGAACTACCGCGAGTTCTACCACGACGCGCTGGAGCACCGCGACGAGCTATTCACGCTCTTCAACCTCGGCCTCATCTCTTTGGAAGACCGCGCGAAGGGCGAGGTCCTGTTCTGGGACGTGTGCGAGCGCGCCGACAAGCACGCGCAACTGGCCAAGTACGTCTCCGAGGAGTTCACCGAACTGCGGCGGCTTTTGCGCGCCAAGTACCTGACGAACTTCTCCGTCTTCCGGTCGGTGCCCGACCACTGGGCGCTCGACCAGCTCTTCCCCATCATCCCCATCCACCGCCTGAACAAGCCGCCGACCGAGTACGCCACGCTCTGCGACATCACGTGCGACTCGGACGGCGTCGTCGATAAGTTCGTAGACCTCCACGACGTGAAGCAGGTCCTGGAGCTGCACTCGCTCAACGAGGACGAGCCCTACTACATCGCCCTGATGCTCGTCGGCGCGTACCAGGAGGTGATGGGCAACAACCACAACCTCTTCGGCGCGCCGAACGAGGCGCACATCCACATCGACGAGGACGGCTACCTGATCAAGAAGGTCGTCAAGGGCACGACGGTGGGCGAGGCGCTCTACCGCGCGCGCTACGAGCGCGGCCAGCTCCACGAGGGCTTCCGCCGCATCGTCGCCCAGCGCGTGAAGCGCGGCGAACTGTCGGAGGCCGACGCCGCCGAGATGGTCGAGATGTACGAATCGCGCTACAACGCCTACACCTACCTCGCCGTCAACGGCGAGCCCGAAGAGAAGCGCCGCAGACGGTGAACAGTAAATGGTAAATGGTAAATGGTAGGTGGCCGCTGCCCGACGCCTGACTCCATTTACTATTCACTATTTACCATTCACCAAAGGATCGACAATGGTTACCCAACGTAAACCGCGAGCCACGAAGTATCTCACCGCCCCGATCCGGCCCGTCCAGGTTGACCGCGACCGCTCGGTCGCGGGCCTCCTGGAGAAGATGGAGGGCGCCGGCCTCGGCGGCCGCCAGCTCGCGGAGGCGCACCGCATCTGGCTCGACATGCTCGGCGACAACACGACCGTGGTCGTCGCCGCCAACGGCGCGCTCATCCCCGCCGGGATGCGCCGGCTCCTCGCCTACGTCATCAAGAACCGCTTCGTGGACGTGATGGTCTGCTCGGGCGCGATGCTCTTCCAGGACCTGCACGAGACGCTCGGCCGCCAGCACTTCCAGGCGCACCCCTCGATGACCGACGCCGAGCTGGAGGCTTCGCAGATCACGCGCATGTGGGACGTTTTGGCGAGCGAGGAGGAGTACAGCGAGGCCAACGAGTGGGTCGGCGGCTTCACCAACCAGCTCGACCAGGCGCGCGCCTACTCGACGCGCGAATTCCTCCACCTGCTCGGGCGCGAGCTGGCCGAGATCGCGACCGACGACGGGATTCTGACCTCGGCCTACAAGGCGCGCATCCCCGTCTTCTGCCCGACCATCTCCGACAGCTCGATCACGGTCGGGATAGCGGGCGCGCGCTTCGAGAAGAAGAACACCTTCTGCTTCGACCTCGCGCAGGACACCTTAGACCTGATGCAGATCGGCGCGCGCTCGCGCGTGACGGGGGTCATCAACCTCGGCGGCGGGACTTCGCGCAGCTACGTCCAGCAGATGGAGTCGGCCTCCGAGATCATCAAGACGCCCGCGCGCGGCCACAAGTACGCCATCCAGATTTCGACCGAGCTGGCCGCGCACGGCGGCCGCACCAGCCCCAACATCGACGACGAGTCGCTCGTCTTCGGCAAGCTCGCCCGCGGCGCCGCCACCGCCTACGTCTCCTGCGACCCGACCATCGCGCTCCCCATCCTCGTCACCGCGCTCTCGCAGACGGCCGCCAAATACATGAAGGGCCGCAAGCGCCCCAACTTCACCTTCATGGGCAAAGAACTGACCGTCGAAGTGCCGTAGGAAAAGAAGTAGACAGTAGTCAGTAGCCAGTAGTCAGTAGAAGAACACCGCTGACTGCTGGCTATTCGTTTAGGCACTTGTCACGCACTCGCTCGGATTTTAAACTGTCGGCATGTCTGAATCAGCACACCTTCCGATGAACTTCGGCGGCATCGACGACGAGGAGTTGTCGAGCTTCGAGCAGGCCCGCGTGGTCGTGTGGCCGGTCTCGTACGAGGGGACGGTCTCGTACGGCGGGGGGACGGGCGAGGGGGCGATGGCGGTGGTGGACGCGTCGCGCAACATGGAGTTGTACGACGAGGAGACCGACGCCGAGGTCTACCGCCTGGGCATCCACACGACCGAGGTGACGCCGCCGGTAGAGCCGCCCGAGGCGATGATGAAGTCGCTGCTGGAGAGGGCGCGCGAGCTGGTCGGCGCGGGCAAGTTCGTCTGCATGATAGGCGGCGAGCACTCGGTGAGCGGGCCGGTCATCCAGGCGCACGCGGAGAAGTACGAGAACCTGTCGGTGCTCCAGATCGACGCGCACGCCGACCTGCGCGACACGTACGACGGGACGCCGCACTCGCACGCGTCGATCATGGCGCGCGTGGTGAGGGACTTGAAACTGCCGGCGGTGCAGGTCGGCATCCGCTCGATCTCGGCCGAGGAGGCGCGCTCGCTCGACCAGTTCCCGACGCACATCTACTGGGCGAAGGACATCGCCGGGCGGACGGACTGGTGGGAGGAGGCCGTCAGCCACCTCACCGAGAACGTCTACCTGACGATAGACATCGACGGGCTCGACCCCTCGCTCGTCGCGCAGACGGGGACGCCGGAGCCGGGGGGACTGGGCTGGTACGAGGCGCTCGGACTCATCCGCACGCTCGCGCGCTCGCGCCGCGTGGTCGGCATGGACTTGACCGAGTACGCCTACGTCGAGGGCTTCAGCGCCTCGGCCTTCCTCTGCGCGAAGCTCATCTACAAGTCGCTCTCCTACATCTTCGAGTCCGAGACCGAGCGCGTCCGCGGCGGCCTCGCTTCCGGTGCCCGCGCGTAGCCGCATCGGTAGAAATCTTAACCGCCGCAGACACGGAGGCGCGGCTTTGAAGTTATGAGTCTTCAAGCCGCGCCTCCGTGTCTGCGGCGGTTAAATTCTTCTTGACTTCCACTCAAGCTGCGTGTGCAATATGCGGCATGCTTAAAGGCAAGAGCACACGCTTCCCTCCCTGGTAAGCCCCACCCGCAGAGGCGAGCTCGACCGCGGCATCGCGCGGCGCACGCGGGGGTGCGCGCGTTTCCAAGAGGCTGCGGCGCGCGCTCGCGCGCTCGGTGATTCCTCCTCCACGACCGAGACGTTTTCAGCACGACGAAGAGAAAAACGTCTCGGCCCGGGTCGAAAGGAGAATCACCGTTCATGTCTTTATCGCAAAATACCGTCTCCGGGTCGCGCCGAAGCGTAGGCGCGCGGCGCGGCCTGTCCCTGTTCGTCCTCACGCTGCTCGCCGTAGAGTTTCTGGACGAACTCGTCTACGGCATCCGCGAGGCCGCCTGGCCGCTGATACGCGACGACCTGCGGCTGTCGTACACGCAGGTCGGGGTCGTCCTGAGCGTGCCGCCCATCGTCGGCCACCTGGTCGAGCCGCTGCTCGGCGTCCTCGGCGACGTGTGGCGCAGGCGCGCGCTCGTGCTCGCGGGCGGGGTGACCTTCGCCGCCGGGACGCTGCTCTTGGGCCTGAGCACGGGCTTCGCGATGCTGCTCGTCGTGTCAATCGTCTTGAACCCTGCGTCGGGGGCGTTCATCGGACTGTCACAGGCGACGCTGATGGACGCCGCGCCCGAGCGGCGCGAGCAGAACATGGCGCGTTGGGCGCTGGCGGGCTCAATCGGCAACTCGGTCGGGCCGGCGGCCGTCGGCACGTGCGTGTGGGCGGGCGTGAGTTGGCGCTGGGGCTTCGTCGCGGGGGGCGCGCTGATGCTTCTGTCGGTCGCGGCGGCGTGGCGCCAGCCGTTCGAGACGCCCTTGGCCGGCGCGCACGAGCACACGCGCGCGGCCATCCTCGGAGGATTACGTGAGGCTCTGCGGGCGCTGCGCAGGCGCGCGGTGCTGCGCTGGCTCGTGCTCTTGCAGTTGGGCGACTTCACGTACGACATCCTGCGCGGCTTCCTCGCGCTCTACTTCGTGGACGTGGTCGGCGCGGGGCGCGGCGGCGCGGCGCTCGCCGTCGCGGTCTGGACCTGGGTGGGGCTCGCGGGCGACTTCGCCCTGGTGCCGCTGCTCGAACGCGTGCGCGGCCTGAAGTACCTGCGCGTGAGCACGGCGGTCGTGATGCTGCTCTTCCCCATGATGCTGCTGGCCGGGGGGTTCTCGACGAAGTTGCTGGTGCTGGGGCTCCTCGGGTTCGCGAACGCGGGCTGGTACGCCATCATCAAGGCGAAGCTCTACGACGAGCTGCCGGGTCAGAGCGGGACCGTGGCGATGACCCTGGGGAACGTCTTCGGGCTCGCGGGCAGCCTCTTCCCGCTCGCGCTCGGCGCGTACGCGGAGAGGTACGGCCTCGGCTCGATGATGTGGCTGCTCGCGCTCGGCCCCGTGGCGCTGCTCGCCGGGCTGCTGACGGTGAAAGAGCAGTAGGCAGTAGGCAGTAGGCAGCCGCTCCGCTTTAAGCACGTTGAAGGATTAATGGGGAGGTTTCGACGGCGGGGCTCTTAACTGCCTACTGCCATCTGCCTACTGCCTACTGTTGTGTTATCTTGCCACGGTTCCGCCCAGCCGCCCGCCCTGCCCGGACGCGCGGCGCTTCCTGCGAAAGTGATGCCCAAGATGCCCGAGACACTCTCGAAAGAGTCATTCGCCGAGCTATTGAACACGAAGTTCCGCGTGCTTCTGGAGATGGAGAACGCGCCGGAGGTCGAGCTGGAACTCGCCGAGCTGGCCGAGTTCCCCACGCTGACCCATTCGCGCAGCGACGTGGAGCGCTTCTCGATCTACTTCTACGGCCCCAACGACCTCTTCCTGCCGCAGGGCACGTACCGGCTGGCGCACGAGCGGCTCGGCGAGCAGGACATCTTCATCACCGCCGTCGCGCAGGAGCCGCGCGGCTACCGCTACGAGGCCGTCTTCAGCTACTTCAAAGATGAGTGAGCCGTGAACCGTAAACCGTGGCAGGAGCGTGAACCGTAAACCGTGAACCGTGACAAGAGGACTCTGTCTTGTCACCGTTCACGGTTTACGGCTCTTCCTTGTCACGGTTTACGGTTAACGGCTCACGCTCTCAGGAGCCCACTCCATGTGGAGGTAGCCGCCGACGTCCTCGAAGACGCGGAAGCCGAGCCGCTCGTAGAAGCGGCGGGCGTCGGTGTTGAGCATGAAGACCATGTGGCGGAGGCGCTTGCCCGCGGCGCGCGCCTCCTCGATGAGAGCGCCGACGATGGCCGCGCCCAAGCCCCGCCGCTGCGCCTCGGGGAGCAGCGCGATGTCGAGCAGCCGTATCTCGTGCTCGGCGCGGCCGACCCAGACGCGCCCGACCGTGCGCCCGTCCAGCTCGATCACGTCGTACTCGGCGTCGGGGAAGCGCCTGTCGTACTCCTCCTTCTGCGCCTCGTACTGCGAGCGGCAGAAGGCGAGCTTCTGCTCGTCGCCCCACCAGGTGACCTGCGCCAGCTCGTCGGCGCGCGTGCTGGCGTAGACCCGCACCAGCTCCTCGTAGTCGGCCTCCGCCGCCGGGCGCAGCACGACCTTCAGGCCGCCCGCCTCGATAACGCCACCGCCGATCAACATCAGTCGCAAAGCCCTCCAGACAGAGTCTCCTGCACGCGCGCGCCGCCGGGCGCACCCCCGGCGCGCCGCGCGCGGCCCCGCCGGGCCGCCGTGGATACTAGCGCGTGTGGGTGAAAACTTTAAGCCGGCAGGAGCGTCAGAGGGTGTGGTTGAAGACGGCCTCGTAGAAGTAGCCGCCGTCCGGGCCGTCGCGGTGCGTCAGGAAGAGCCGGAACTTGCCGAGCGCGCCGTGCTCCACGTCGTAGATCGACGTCAGGTCGGTCAGCTTCTCGCGCGCCTGGAAGACGAGCATGAAGCCGGCGGACAGCCGCCACCTCTTCGTCACCTTGCGGCTCTTCGTGTCGTCCGGCGAGCAGTCTTCGACGCGGACGAGGGTCGCCTCGACCGAGCCGGCGCCCGCGCCCAGCGTAAAGACGCCGTTCACGTAGGGCTCGAACGTCTCGCGTCTGAAGTTGAAGGTTGGCTCCTGCTTCGACTCGAAAGAGGCCAGGAAGTCCTGCGAAGGGTCAAACCTCCGCAACTGTTGGGCGAAGGCAAGGGAGACTGAGTCGAGGGCGATGCCCGTCACGAGGACGGTCAACGCCCCGGACCGCAGGAAGCTCCGTCGGGTCACTGTCATTATGTGGGTGCTCCTGAATCAAGGGGTTGGTGGCGGGGTTTAAACCCTTCTCCCCGCCTCAAGGCCGTGGCAGTGTATGTCACGTGAGGGGCCGCTGACAACACTTTTGGACGAAAGTCTTATTTCTTGTTCTTGCCAAACGTTGCGTGTTAGGTTTAAAATCCCTGCCGCTTCGCTTTACGGCCAGGCACAGGAACACACACACTGACATTCATTCCGTACAGCTTTTACCGCCAAGCGCCCGTGGGGCGCACCCAGGTCTGTTCATTCCCGTTTTAAGGCATCGCTCCTGAGTCCGGCGACCACGCCGGGCCCTATAACCTCGTCAAGCCTTTTAACTACGCTCTCGAAGCCTATCCGCCAAGGAGAGAGAAATGTCCGAACCGTTCCTCAGTGAAATAAAGATCGTCAGCTTCAACTTCCCCCCCAAAGGCTGGGCTCTTTGCAACGGCCAGCTCTTGCCCATCAATCAAAACCAGGCGCTCTTCGCGCTGCTCGGCACCCGTTACGGCGGCAACGGGCAGACCAACTTCGCGCTGCCGAACCTCCGGGGGCGGGTGCCCATCCACATGAGCGCCAGCCACACCCTCGGCGAGGCGGCCGGCTCGACCTCGGTCACCATCAACATCCAGCAACTGCCGACGCACACGCACATTTTCAACGCGACGACGGCGCAGGCCACCGACCAGACGAACTCGCCGGCGCCGGCGCGGATGCTCGCCCAGTCAAACTTCTCCTTAGGATGGGTCCCGCCCTCCCAGCTCGAAGCCTTCGCGCCGAACGCGATCTCGAACGTCGGGGGGAGCCAGCCGCACAACAACATGATGCCCTACCTGGTGCTCAACTTTATCATCGCGCTCCAGGGCATCTTCCCGTCGCAGAACTAGGAGAGGAGAAGAACCATGTCACCATACGTCGGAGAGATCAGGATGTTCGCGGGCAACTTCGCCCCCAACGGCTGGATGTTCTGCGAGGGAGCGACGCTACCCATCTCGGAGAATGAAGTCCTCTTCCAGCTCATCGGCACCACCTACGGCGGCGACGGCGAGGAGACGTTCAACCTGCCGAACCTCGCCAGCCGCGTCCCCATCCACATGGGCACCGGGCCTGACGGGACGACCTACCAGATCGGCGAGATGGCCGGCACCGAGCAGGAGACGCTCTCGGTGCAGCAGATACCCAACCACAACCACGCGTTTCTCGGGTCGGGCGCGACCTCGACGACGAACGACGCGACCAACAACGTCCCGGGCAGGAGCACCGGCGCGACCGTCTTCCCGTACGGCACCGACCAGCCGCTGACGAGCCTGAGTCCGCAGTCACTCGGGCCGGCCGGGGGCAGTCAGCCGCACGAGAACACGCAGCCGTTCCTGTGCATCAACTTCATCATCTCGCTCTTCGGGATATTCCCCAGCCAGACCTAAAGGAGAAGAGAATGTCCGATCAATTTCTAGCCGAAATCCGCATCTTCCCCTTCTTCTTCGCCCCGACGGGCTGGGCCTTCTGCGACGGGCAGATCATGCCCATCTCGCAGAACACCGCGCTCTTCGCGCTGCTCGGCACCACCTACGGCGGAGACGGCAAGTCCACCTTCGCGCTGCCCGACATGCAGAGCAACGCCCCCATGCAGCCCGGCCAGGGGCAGGGGCTCTCCCTGCGCGACCTCGGCGAGATGTCCGGCGTCGAGAGCATCACGCTGCTCCAGAGCGAGATCCCCGTCCACACGCACACCGTCGCCGCCTCCGAGGCCGACGGGCTCGAGCGCGCGCCGAACGTCAGCGGCGCCGGCCAGTTGCTCGCCACGGGCATCGGCATCTCGATGTACCAGGTGCCGGGCCCGCTGACCAACCTGGCGTTCCAGGCGATAACGCCGACCGGCGGCGGCCTGCCGCACAACAACATGCAGCCCTACCTGACGCTCAACTTCTGCATCGCCCTCCAGGGCATCTTCCCGCAGAGGCCGTAAGGCGCGGGCCCCGAACGGCGGGGCGGCCGTCCCCGAGACGCGCCGCCCCCCTAAAACTTTCCGGACCGGACAGGAGTCGCCCCGAGCGCGACGCGCGCACACTCACCCGAAGGTTAAACGAACGAGAGGTCGCTCACCCGCGCCCGTCGCGGTTCAACCACCCAAGGAGATTTATGAACTACCGCACTTCGTTTCTCGGCCGCCGCTACGTCAGGGGTTACGTCGCAATCATCGTCTCTTACGTGATGCTCGTCGGGCAGGTCGCGCCGCTGGCGCTGGCCGCCGGCGGCCCCGCCGCGCGCCCCGCGCCCCTCAAGGCGGTCGGCGCCGACACGGCCCAAACGCAAGTGCCGAAGGCCGCGCCCGCCGCGGCCCCGCTCGCGGCGCCGGCCGTGGGCGGCATCATGGCGACGAAGACCGACAACCTCTCCACGGGGGTCAACCCGGGCGACCAGATCAACTACGAGGTGGTAGTCTCCAACTCCGGCTCGGCCGCGACCGGCGTCCAGTTCAGCGACACCATCGACACCAACACGACGCTCGTCCCCGGCACGCTCACGGCGTCGCCGCTGGCGCGCAACGACTCCTACACCACGGACGTGGACACGCCGCTCACCGTCCCCGAAGGCACCGGCGTGCGGGCCAACGACTTCGGCCTCCCCACCCCGAGCGTGGCCGGCGTGACCGTGGGCGGCGTGCCCTGCTCCGACGCCACGGCCCCGTTCGACTGCGCCACCGCGAACGGCACGCTCTCGCTGGCGGCCGACGGCTCGTTCACCTACACCCCGGCCTCCGGCTTCAGCGGCTCGGACGCCTTCGACTACACGGCGGCCAACGGCAACTCGCCGAACGACACGGCGACCGTCACCATCACGGTCACGCCCCCGGACGCCCCGCCCGTGGGCGCCGACGACGCGTCCACCGTCAACGAGGACAGCAGTGACAACGCCATCGACGTGCTGGCCAACGACACCGACGGCGGCGACGGCGGCGACAAGTTCATCGCCTCGGCCTCCGACCCCGCGAACGGCTCCGTCACGCTGACGGGCGGCACCGCCGGCGCGCACACGGGGGTGAACTACACGCCCGACGCCAACTACTGCGGCAGCGACTCGTTCACCTACAACCTGACGCCCGGCACCTCGACCGCCACCGTCAACGTCACCGTCACCTGCGTGGACGACCTGGCCGTCGCCAACGACGACGCGGCCACCGTCGCCGAGGACTCGGGCGCGACCGCCATCGACGTGCTCGCCAACGACGACGACGTCGAGAACGACGCCATCACCATCACGGGGGCCTCCGACCCCGCGAACGGCACGGTCGTGCCGACCGGCCCGATGGGAGCGCACACCGGACTCACCTACCAGCCCGACGCCAACTACTGCGGCAGCGACTCGTTCACCTACACCGTCAACGGCGGCGACACCGCCACCGTCAACGTCACCGTCACCTGCGTGGAAGACGCGGCCACCGCCAACGACGACACGGCGACCGTGCCCGAGGACTCCGCGGCGACGACCATCGCCGTGCTCGCCAACGACAACGACCCCGACGGCGACGCCATCACCATCACCGAAGCGAGCGACCCCGCGAACGGCACGGTGGCGCTCACCGGCCCGTCGGGCGCGCACACGGGGCTGACCTACCAGCCCGACGCCAACTACTGCAACACGCAGGTGGGCGGCACGCCCGACACCTTCACCTACACCGTCAACGGCGGCGACACGGCGACCGTCAGCGTCACCGTCACCTGCGAGGACGACCTGCCCGTGGCCAACGACGACACGCCCTCGGTCGCCGAGGACTCGGGCGCGACCGCCCTCAATGTCCTCTCTAACGACAGCGACGGCGGCGACGGCGGGCCGATGACCATCACCACGGCCTCCGACCCGGCCCACGGCACCGTCGTCCTGACGGGCGGCACCCCCGGCAACCACACGGGGCTGACCTACCAGCCCGACGCCGACTACTTCGGCAGCGACTCGTTCACCTACGAACTCAACGGCGGCGACACCGCCACCGTCAGCGTCACCGTCACCGAGGTCAACGACGCGCCGTCGGCCGCGAACGACGCGCTCTTGGCCGTGAACGAAGACGCGCCCACGTTCTCCATCCCCTTCTCCAGCCTGCTCGGCAACGACAACGCCGGCCCGTCCAACGAGAACACGCAGACGATCAACATCACGGGCGTGAGCGCCGGCGCGGGCGGCACGCCCGCCATCAACGGCAGCAACGTGGAGTTCACGCTGGCGCCCAACTTCTGCGGCTCGGGCATGAGCGGGGCCAGCTTCACCTACACCGTCACCGACAACGGCACGACCAACGGCTCGTCCGACCCGAAGAGCGCCAACGGCACCGTCACCTTCGACGTCAACTGCGTCAACGACGCGCCCTCCTTCACCCCCGGCGCCAACGTCTCGGTGGCCGAGGACAGCGGCGCGTACTCGGCCGGCTGGGCCACAGCCATCAGCCCCGGCCCCGGCGAGAGCGGCCAGACCGTCTCGTTCGGCGTGACGAATGACAACACCTCGCTCTTCACGGCCGGGGCGGGGCAGCCGGCCATCACCTCGACCGGCACGCTGACCTTCACGCCCGCGCCGAACGCCTTCGGCGTCGCCACAGTCACCGTCATCCTGTCCGACAACGGCGGCACGGCCAACGGCGGCGACAACGCGGCCGACGCCGTGCAGTTCACCATCACCGTCACGGCGGTCAACGACGCGCCCGTGGCCGACGCCGACGGCTGGGACTTCGTCGGCAACACCGTCCTTGAGGTTGACGCCGCGGACGACTTCACGCCGGAGCCGACCGTCTACGTCAACGACACCGTCCTGACCGGCGACAGCGACCCCGTCGAGAACAACCCCATCAGCGTGACGGGCGTCGTCGGCTGCGCCGCTACGCCGGCCCCGTTCGTCTGCGCCACGGTCAACGGCGGCTCTGTCACCATCCAGTCCGACGGCCGCTTCGTCTACACCCCGAAGGCGGGCGACACGGCGGCCACCGACAGCTTCCAGTACGTCCTGACCGACGCCCCGCCGATGGGCGAGGGCAACCCGGCGAGCGTCAACGCGACGGTCACGCTCACGCGCGAGGGGCGCGTGTGGTACGTCAACAACCAGGCCGCGCCCGGCGGCGACGGCACCTCGGCCACGCCCTTCAACACGCTGGCCGCGGCCGACACCGCCGCCAACGCCAGCGGCGACACAATCTACGTCTTCAGGGGCGACGGGACGACGACGGGTTACAACACCAACGTCTCCCTCACCTCCAGCCAGCGGCTCATCGGCCAGGGCGTGGCGCTGACAGTTCCCTTCAGCGTCAACGGCGGGTCGAACCCGCACACCCTGCTCGCCGCCGGCAGCCAGCCGCTCATCACCAACAGCACGGGCAACGCCGTCACCGTCAGCGACGCTACCGGCGTCGAGATCAGGGGCCTGAGCATCTCGTCGGCCACCAACAACGCCATCGAGGTCAACTCGACCGCCGCGAACAACGCCGGCGTGACCATCGCCAACAACTCCGTCACGGGGGCCGGCCAGCAGGGCGTTGAGGTCAACGCCGGCGGCAGCGGCGGCACGACCGTTGACGTACAGAACAACACGCTCGCCGCGGTCGGCAACGCCTTCGACGCCGCCTCCACGGCCGGCGCGCTGACCGTCGTCTTCAGCAACAACTCGGGCATCACTTCGAGCACCGCCAGCGGCGTCGTCATCGACGGCAGCGGGGGCGGCACCACCACCATCGCCGGCTTCACCGACAACACGGTCGCCGGCACGACCGCCGTCAACGGCATCTCCATCACCAGCGCCCTCTTCGACTCGACGCCGGGCGGGAACTACAACCAGCTCAACGCCGGCACCACGGCCATCGGCGACTCCGGCAACGCCGTCGGCGGCGGCGGCCTCGTGCTGACCAACGTCCGCGGCAACCTGGCCTTCAACAACCTCGACGTCTACGCCGGCAGCGGGGCCGCGCTCTTCGCCTCCAGCACCGCGGCCTACAACGGCACCAACGCGGGGCTGCTCGTCGCGCTCCCCCCGAGCGTGGGCACGTTCTCGGCCTCGGCCGGGCCCGCGCTCAACGCCTCGCTGGTGCGGCTCGACCTGCAATCCATCGCCGTGACGAGCGGCAACAACGCGACCGGCGGCATCCTCCTCAACGACACCGACAGCAGCACCGTCACCGTCGCCACGGGCAGCACCATCACCAACGGCAGCGCGGGGGCGACCGCCTTCGACCTTAACAACTCCACCGGCACGTACACCTACAACGGCACCATCACCACCACGGCCGGCAAGGGCGTCGAGCTGACCAACAACGGCGGCGCGACCGTCTCGTTCACCAACGACCTGATTCTGAGCAGCGGCACGGCGGCGACCTTCGCCGCCACCGGCGGCGGCACCGTCACGGCGACCGACACCGACAGCACGCTGACCTCGACGACCGGGGTGACGCTCGACGTCCAGAACACGACCATCGGCGCCGGGGGGCTGAAGTTCAAGAGCATCACGGCGGGCACGGCCGCCAGCGGCCCGCCCAACGCCATCGTGCTCAACAACACCGGCGCGTCCGGCGGCCTCTCCGTCCTCGGCGGCGGCAACACGACGCAGGGCGGCAACGACTCCGGCGGCATCATCCAGAGGACGACCGGCGACGCCATCTCGCTGACGAGCACCGCCAGCCCGTCGTTCAACAACCTGAAGATCGACACCGCGGGCGGCCACGGCATCAAGGGCACGAGCAGCGTCAGCAACTTCAGCTTCACCTACGGCACGATCAACAACGTGGGCGACGCCTCGGACGAGAGCTGCGCCTCGTTCTCGACGGTCAACGTCGTCAACGCCACGGGGACGTTCACCTTCACCAACAGCAGGTGCACGCTGGTCGAGGCCAATGGCGTTGACATCAAGAACTACGGCGGCAACCTCTCGGACGTGAACGTCTCGAACAACGTCTTCTCCGACACGGCCGACGTGGCGACGCCGGGCTCGGCCGTCTTGCTCGTCTCCGACGCGACCACCTCGACGAGCGGCGTCGTGACGAAGGCGTCGCTCAACAACAACACCATCACCAACTTCCGCGCGGGCGCCGGCTTCGTCGTGCAGGCCAGCGCGCCCGAGGCCGGCACGGCCACCGTCACCTTCGGCACGGCCAACCACGCCACCAACGTCATCACCATCAGCGGCAACCTCTTCGACGGCGGCAACGGCGGCATCAACAACCAGCCCGACCGCTTCATCACCGGCCTCATCAAGGGGCGCGGCACAGGGGCCTACGTCGTCACGAACAACGGGACGGCCATGAACCCCATCAGGAACATCGACGGGGTCGGCATCGAGCTGGGCGGCGACGGGCCGCCCACGGTGAGCGTCATCCTTGACAACAACCACATGGTGGTCAACAACGCCGTCGGCTCCGCCGGCATCGCCATCGGGTGCGACGAGGACAACCTGGCGGCGACGCCCAACAACGGTGTGGTGACGACTAAGATCACCAACAACAACGTCAGCGACACGGACGGCCCCGGCATCTTCGTCATCGCGCGCGGCGACGGCTCGCAGTGCACGATGAACGCCAACATCTCGAACAACACCGTCGCCGCGCCGACCACCAACCAAGTCCCGCGCCCCGGCATCCAGGTTCACTCCGGCTCGGCCGGGAGCGACACCACGCTCTGCCTCGACATCCAGGACAACACCACGGCGGGCAGCACCAACGTCAACACCGGCTCCAAGTCGCCCGGCATCGGCATCCGCAAGGAGGGGTCGGTGCAGACCACGAACGAGTTCGGCATCGAGGGGCTCGCCCCGTCGCCCGCCACGGGCGACCAGGCCGCCACTTACGTGTACAGTCAAAACCCGAACAGCGCGACCGGCATTAACTTCACCCCGGCCAACACCGGCGCCACCAGCCAGTCGGGCAGCAACTACCAGTCGTGCTCGTCGGCGCCCAACGCGCCCCTGACCTTCACCTCGTCGGCCATCTTCCCGACGCAGGAGCAGGAGACACTGCTCGCGCAGGGCAGCGCGCAGGCCGCGCGCAGTAAGGCCGCCATGTCGGCGGCGACCGGGCAGACGCAGCTCCGCATGCAGATCGCCCCGCCGCATTACCCGGCGATTGACGAGCCCGACCCGGCCCTGAACCGTTCGCGCTCGTCCGTGACCACCACCGCCCCGGCCGTCAGGCAGGCTCCCGTGACCGCGGCCCCGTCCGCGGCCCCGGCCGCCGCGCCCGCGCGCGTCTGGAGCGACATCCCGGTCATCATCAACCGCACCCCGCGCTCCGACTCCGCGAAGGACGAGGACTCGGAGAAGGATGACGAAGACTCGGAGAAGAAGGACGAGGAGAAGGCTAAGGACGAGGCGCAGACGTGGGGCGAGGCCGAGGCCGCGCCGAAGGATTCTGAGGCGACGCCCCAGGAGACCGAGGCCGCGCCGAAGAAGGTCAAGAAGTCTGCCAAGCCCGCGCGGACCAAGCAGCGGACGGACGACCGACCCGAGAAGCGGACGGACGACCAGCACGAGAACAGGAACATCTCCTACCTCGGCCCGCTCGGCTCCGCGCCCGCGCGCGAGATGCGCTTCGCACGCGCCTCCTACGAGGCCGGCGACATCGCCGTGACGCCCAGGCGCAACGCCCCCGCGAAGACGGCCCCGAAGGCCGCGCCCGCGCGCGCCGCCGCGCCGCTCTTCTCGGGCGAGACGGTCAACGTCAACATCGGCGACATGCCCGGCGGCGGCACCAAGTCGGTCACGATCCGGTTCTCGGTGACGGTCAACAACTCGCCCTCGGTCGCGCAGGTCTCGAACCAGGGCTCCGTGACCTACAACGAGTCGGGCACGCCCGTCCTGACCGACGACCTCGACGCGGGCGGCGCGAGCGACCCGACCGTGACGCCGGTGAACAACCAGATCCGCGTCAGCGACGCGAAGGTGGCCGAGCCCGGCTCGGGCTCGATCAACATGGTCTTCACCGTCACGCTCTCGCGCCCGGTTCCGGCCATGGGCACGGTGTCGGTGAACTTTACTACCGCCCCCGACTCGGGCGGCGCCAACCCCGCCACCGCGGGCACCGACTACACGACCACCAACGGTACGGTCACCTTCAGCGCCGGCGAGCAGGTGAAGACCATCAACGTCCCCGTCCTCTCCGACGGCCCGTCGCCGGCGGAGACGGACGAGACCTTCCTCGTCACCCTGTCGGGCCCGTCGGCTGGCTCCGCCATCGCGGACGGCCAGGGCGTGGGCACCATCACGCAGGGCAGCGCGCCCGGCGCGATCCTGATCTCGGAGCTGCGCACGTCCGGCCCGCTCGGGCCGAACGACGACTTCGTCGAGCTCTACAACAACACCGACGCCGAGATCGACATTAGCGGCTACGGCCTCTTCAAGACGGGCGCGGACTGCTCCGCCCCGCCCGCCCTCCTCGCGGCCATCCCGGGCGCGCCGGGCAGCGGCACGACGAAGCTCAAGGCGCGCGGCCACTACCTGCTCGCCGGGAGCGCCTACTCGCTCAAGGACTACGGCGGGACGGACGCGGCCAAGGAGGACCAGTTGTTCTCGACCGCCCTGGAAGCGGACGCAAACGTCGGGCTCTTCCCGACCTCCGACCCGACCGCCATCACCTCCGTCAACCGGCTCGACGCCGTCGGCTTCGCCGCGAACGTCAACGGGACTTGCGACCTGCTGCGCGAGCCCTCGAACCTCCCGGGGGCCGCCGGGAGCACGACCGAGCACACCTACTTCCGCAAGCTGTGCGACTTCGCGGGCGGCGTCTGCTCGACCGCCGGCAACCCGAAGGACACGGGCAACAACTCGGCGGACTTCACGTTCGCCAACACCGACGCCAGCGTCGTCGCGGCCAACCCGCAGAAGCTCGGCGCGCCGGGGCCGGAGAACCTTTCGAGCCCCGTCCGCATGGACAACAAGGGGCTCGTGGTGGAGCTGCTCGACCGCGCGGTGGCCTCGGCGGCCGTGCCGAACCGCACGCGCATGCTGGCGGCGGGCGACCCGGTGACCGAGCCCTTCGGCTCGATGACCATCCGGCGGCGGGTGGTCAACAACACGGGCTCGGACGTGACGCGGCTGCGGTTCCGCATCATCGAGTTCACGACGAAGCAGACCGTGCCCGGCGTGGCCGACCTGCGCGCCCTGACCGGCACGAGCGAGTCGTCGGTCGGCCCCGTCCACGACTCGGTAACGTGCTTCGACTCGACGGGCTCGGCGACGACGCCGTGCAACGTGAACGTGTCGCACACGACGCTGGAGCAGCCGCCCGCGCAGTCAACCGAAGGCGGCGGCCTGAACTCGACGCTGTCGGCCGGCACGATCTCGCTGGGCAATAAGCTGCTGAAGGGCAAGTCGATCAACCTCAGCTTCAAGCTCGGCGTCCACACGACCGGCACCTTCCGCTTCCTCATCATCGTGGAAGCGCTCCCGTAAGGGAAAGTAGGCAGTAGGCAGTAAAAAGAAGGCGGCCGAGAAGCTCAATGCTCTCGGCCGCCTTCCTTCGTTCCCGCGTCAGGGTTATAGACTCGCGGACGACGGCCCCTGACTGCCTACTGCCTACTGCTCTTCACCTCACCCCAGCCAGCCGAGCGCGTCGGCCGAGGCGTCGCGCGTGCCGCCGACGACGCTGATGAAGTAGTCTTCGAGCGAGAGCGCGCCGCCCGCGGCCCCGCCGCCGACGCTGATGCCGCGCCGCAGCTCTTCGAGCGGCCCGGCGGCGACGAGGCGGCCGCCGCTGATGATGGCGATGTCGGTGCAGAGCCGCTCGACTATTTCGAGCACGTGCGAGGTGAGGAAGACGGTCAGGCCGCGCGCGGTGAGGCGCGAGAGCAGGTCTTTGAGCGTGCGCGAGGCGACGGCGTCCACCCCCTCGAACGGCTCGTCGAGGAAGAGCATCTCGGGGCGGTGGATGAGCGCGCACGCCAGGGCCAGCTTCTTCTTCATCCCGTGCGAGTACTCGACGACCAGGCGGCGCGGCTCCGCGTCCAGCTCCATCAGCTCAAGCAGCTCGCGCGAGCGCGCCGCTATCTCGTCGCGCCCGAGCCCGTACATGCGCCCGGTGAACGAGAGCATCTCGGCCCCCGTCAGCCGCTCGAACAGGTTCAGGTCTTCGGGCACGACGCCGATCCTCCGCTTCACCTCAAGGGGCTCGCGCGCGATGTCGCGCCCCAGCACGAGCGCGCTGCCCGCCGAGGGCGCGAGCAGCCCCGTCAGCATCTTGATGGTCGTGGACTTCCCCGCCCCGTTCGGCCCGAGGAAGCCGAAGAACGAGCCGCCGCGGACGCGCAGGTCTATGTGATCGACGGCCGTGAAGTCCCCGAACCTGCGCGCCAGCCCCTCGGTCTCGACCGCCGCCGTCCCGTCCCCGCCCCTGCCGGCCTCGTCAACCATGCGCCCCGCGCCCCCTGTAGAATGCGACGACCTCTTCGGCCGTCCTGACTATCTTCTCGCGCAAGCCTTCCGGCTCCAAGACCTCGACCTTCGTGCCGAAGCCGAGCGCGAGCCCCGCGGCGTCCTCCTCGAACTGGAAGCGCATGCGCACCTCCGCCCACCCCTCCGCGTCCGGCTCGCCCACCGACTCGACGCGCGAGAAGCGCCCCGCGTAGGGCATCAAATGGAGCACTGACTTGTGCGCGCGGAAGGTGGCGCTAAACTGCGGCGCGTGTGACTTGAAGCGCGCGACCGACCCGGCCCAGAACGCGGCGAGGTCGAAGTCCTCGGGGCGCTCGAACGCCTCCTCCGACACGCGCGCGCCCGTCACGCGCGAGACCCTGTAGCTGCGCACCTCGCCGTCTGAGGCGCGCGCCACCAGATACCACACGCCCCCCTTAGCCACCAGGCCCAAAGGGTCAACCAGGCGCTCGGCCGCCTCGCCGCGGTCGCCCCCGTAGGTGAAGAAGAGCTTGCGCCCGCGCCAGACGGCCTCCTGCACCGTGTGCAGGTGCGGCACCTGCTCGTCGGCCGCGCCGCCCCAGCCGGCCACGTCCACGTGGACGCGGCGGCGCGCGTACTCCGCGTCGGCGCGCGAAGAGGGGGGCAGCGCCGCGAGCAGCTTGACCTGCGCCGCGTCCCGCGCGCGGTCGAGCTTGAGGTCTGCGAGCAGCCGCGGGGGCAGTCCCGAGAAGAGCGTCTGCACCTCGTCGGCGTTCAGCCCCGTCAGGTTCGTGCGGTAGCCGTCCACGAGCGCCCAGCCGCCGCCCGACCCGCGCAGGGCCGTGACGGGCACGCCCGCCGTCGAGAGCGCCTCCATGTCGCGGAGGATCGTCCGCTCCGACACCTCCAGCCGCCGCGCCAGCTCGCCCGCCGTCAGCCTCCGGTAAATCTGCAAGAGCAGCATGATCGAAACCAGCCGGTCGGCACGCATCGCCCCACCTCCCCGACGAAATTTTAGCCGCCCAAATATGACAAGGGGTGTCAGGAACTCGCGTCTATCTTATACCCACAAGGAGGTGAAAGATGAAAAGCCTGGAAGGCAGGGTGGCGGTCGTCGCGGGGGCGACGCGCGGGGCGGGGCGCGGGATCGCGTGCATGCTGGGCGAGGCGGGCGCGGTCGTCTACTGCTCGGGGCGGAACTCGCGCGAACGGCCGAACACGGAAGGTTATTTCGCGGGGCGGCCCGAGACGATTGAGGAGACGGCCGAGATGGTCACGGCGCGCGGCGGCGTCGGCATCCCCGCGCGCACCGACCATTCGGACGAGCGGCAGGTCGAGGCGCTCTTCAAACGGGTGGCGGAGGAGCGGGGGCGGCTCGACGTGCTCGTCAACGACATCTCAGAGGGCGTCGAGCACGAGTGGAAGCCCTTCTGGAAGCTCTCGCTCGAACGCGGCCTTGGCGCGCTGCACAACGGCATCGACACACACATCATCACGGCGCGCCACGCCGCGCCCCTGATGGTCAGACAGAAGTCGGGGCTCGTCGTCGAGATAGGCGACGGCGACGCGCTCTACTACCGCGGCAACCTCATCTACGACCTGGTCAAGGTCAACGTGGCGCGGCTCGCCTACGCCTGGGCCGAGGAGCTGCGCCCGCACAAGGTGGCCGCCGTCGCCGTCACGCCCGGCTTCATGCGCACCGAGATCGTGCTCGAAAAGATGGGGGCGACCGAGGAGAACTGGCGCGAGGTGGCGGAGCAGAGCACGGAGGCGCGCGGGATGGGCTTCGGGGGCTCCGAGTCGCCCTACTTCGTCGGCCGCGCCGTCGCCGCGCTCGCCGCCGACCCCCGTGTGCTTGAGAAGTCCGGCGGCCTCTACAGTTCATGGGGCCTCGCCGACGAGTACGGCTTCGACGACCTCGACGGCACGCGCCCACACTGGTGGCGCTACGCCTCCGAGCACTTCCCCCAGATGGTCAACGCCAAGCCGAACACAGGCTTCAGGTGGAAGATAGAGAAGCAGTAGGCAATAGGCAGACGGCAGTAGGCAGTGAGCAGCCGCTCCGCGGCTCCGCCAATGTCGTCTTCACAGACGCCTATTTCGTCCCACTGCTTACTGCCGATTCACTCTTCGGGGCGACGTAAGACCGGCGGGTCTTGACGGCGAGCTTGCCGCGGGGCTTCTCGGCGGCGGGCTTGAGCGTGAGCTTGAGCTTACGGACGGTGCCGTCGTGCTTGCGGTTCGTCGGGACGAAGGCGAGCTGGTAGCGCGTGCGCAGGTGCTCGACGAGCGTGTCGAAGGTGCGGTCGAGGTGTTCGGGCTTGTCGGTAAGCACCTCGCCGCCGGTCTCGTCGGCCAGGTCGTTGACGCGCAGCGAGGGCGCGCCGAAGACGCCGCCAATGCCGGTCATCGCGCGGAACATGCCGCTCTCGGCGCGCTGCGCGGCGGAGCGCGGGATGAGGCCGCAGACGACGCTGCCCGACTCGTAGACCTCGCGCTTCGCCTCGCCGACCGAAGGCCCGCCCGGGCAGGCGAAGGCGCTCGTCACGGCCGTGATGACGACGATGACGCGGCGGCCGACGGGGTTCCCGGCCTTCACCATATACTGCGCCGCCTCGTAGAAGGCGCGGTCGAGGCAGTGCTGCGCGTGCTCCTCGTGCCCCGGCACGCGCTCCAAAGCGTCGGCTATCCTCGCGCGGTCGCGCGTGAACTCTTCGACCAGATCGACGGTGTCGTGGTAGGCCATCACCGCCACCTCGTCCGCGGGCTTGAGGCGCGCGACCGATTCGGCGGCCGCGCGCTTGACCGACTCGCTGTAGGGGTCGAGGCAGCCGCCGCGGTCGATGAGCAGCAGAACGGAGAGCGGCAGGCTGTTCTGGCTGAAGTGCGTGATCTGCTGCGCGACGCCGTCCTCCGCGAGCGTGAAGTCCTCGCGCCTGAGGTCTCCCACCACCCGCCCCGTCTTCTTCTGCAAGACGAGCGCGTCGAGGACGACGAGGTCAACGTCGGTCTTCACGACCTCCTCTTCGCCGACGGGGGTGGCGGCCTCTTTCGTCGTGGCGACGGTGCGCGGGCGCGACTGCGGCGTCGATGTTGTGGGCAGGGCAAAGGCGAGGGGAAAGACTGAGAGGGCGAGCGCGAGTGCGAGTCTCTTCATGGGGGTGCTCCTTCCGTCTCTCGGGCAAGAGATTTCGACGCGGAGCGCGGCCTGTAATGCGAGGGGCCGGCGCTTCGTCCGCGGCGTGACAGCGACTACTGTCTCTGCGCACGCAGGCGAGCAAGGCCCGTGCCCCCGGAAGGAGATGAGGTTTTCTTTCTCAGTCGAAGAGCGGCCGCGTGCGAAACGGTGCAGCGCCGACACCATTTCGTCGCCGCCCCTCGCTCAGCCGCGCAGGACGGGGCGCGCCTCGGTCGAGCGGACGTGCGTGAGGAAGGTGCGGTGCGTGCTCATGAGGAAGGCGTGCGAGCTCGAGCGCAGGGCGTTGCCGTGCGTGGCGAGCAGGCGCACCATGCGGCTGAAGGCGGTCGCGCCGTAGTAGTGGCCGTCGTGCAGGGAGACGAGCACGTCCGCCGTGTGGCGCACGCGCGGCGCGAAGACCGAGCCGTAGACGTTCGCCAAGGCGTCCGGGTAGGTGTGCCCCCACGTGTGCGCCAGCCAGTCCGCGTCGCGCGCGAAGCCCTGCGCGTCGAGACGCCCCTCCGCGCCGAGCGTGTGCGCCGCGGGGGCGAGCCTCAGGGGGTCTCCGCTCAAACGCTCGTAGCGGTAGAAGAGTTCGCCCCCGCGCTCGGCGCGGTGGATGCGCGCCCGCCCCGCGCCCCCGTTCACCAGCGCCGTCTCGCCCTCGCGGTAGACGCTGAAGTCCACGCCTTCCAGCTCGCGCAAACTTTCGGCCAGCTCGCCGCGGTCGGTCTCCTCGCCGCAGTAGAGCGCCGCGTAGCCGCACAGGCCGAAGGCCGGCGCGGAGACCCTGCGCCTGCCGCGCGGCCTCCGCATGTGGCTGACGACCTCGTAGCCGTTGCGCGCGAGGTGCGACTGAAGGTTGACCCGCCGGTTCTCGACCAGGTTCATGCCGTGGTCGGAGAAGAGCACGACCTCCGTCTCGGAGCCCGCGGCCCTCTGTATCTCGCGCAGGAGCCTGTCGAGGGATTCGAGCGCGACCGAGAGGCGCGCGGGGCCGCCGATGTGCAGCAGCCCGTCGGTCGCCTTGAGGAAGCCGAAGAAGTCGCGCGTGTGCGGGGCCGAGAGGAAGCGCTCGCGGAAGCGGCGCATGTCCGCGCGCCACACGGCCTCGGTGGCGACGTAGATGAGGAACTCGAAGGCGAGCGGCTCCTGGTAGTCCAGCTCGTCCATGTAGGACGAGGGCACCTTGTCGGGCGTGCGCCGGCCGATGTACTTGCGCACGCCGCCGCGCAGCTCCTTCGCCTCGCGGTCGAAGTAGAGGCTCTCGTAGCCGTTGGGCGGCGTCGCGCCCAGCATCTCGGCGAGCGCGACGTTCGTCAGCGTCGGGAACGGCGAGAGCAGCCGCGCGGGCTCGCCGAAGTTGTCGAACATCCCGCGCGACTTCGCCTCGCGGACGACCTCGAACGGCACGCCGTCCAGGCAGAGCAGCAGGCGGCGCGGCCGCTCCTGCGGGCGTACGACACGCAGCGTCGGCCGCGCCTGCTCTTCGCCTTCACGCGCCGTCAGAAGCGGCGTCGGGTCGTGCGACGGACATACTTCGCTCATAAGAATCCCTTCCCTGCTCGTTCGCCTCTTCTAGTTCGCGTCCCGCGCCTTCGCGTCGGAGGTCTCGTCGCCGTCGGCGGCGTTGTCGCTCACCTTGCGCGTGAGCTTGTAGGGCTCTTTGAGGCCCTTCCTGGCGTCCTCGTGCGAGTCGTAGACGTTGGGGCGCGCGAGCACGGCCTTGTACTGCGCGACGGCCTCCTCGCGCCGGCCCGAGAGGTCGAGCGCCTGCGCGTGACGCAGGCGCGCGCGCGTCACCAACGATGCCTCCGCGCCCGGCACTGCGGCGGCGGCCGCCAGCTCCTTTGCCGCGCGCTCGGCCTGGCCCGCGACGAGCAGCGCGTCGCCGTAGTTGTAGTGGACGAGGTCGAGCGGGACCTTCGGCGCGCCCGCCCCGTGCGCGGGCGCGAGCAGCGAGTCGAAGACGGCGAACGCCTCCGATTCGGTCTTCTTCGCCGCCTCGGGGTTGGTGGCGCGCTCCGCCTCGGCCTGCGAGACGAGCGCGTCGGCCGCCTCCATCTTCAGGAGGTAGTTGCGCGGGTACTTCGCCGCCAGCTCCGAGGCGTAGTTGTAAGCCTCGCGGTAGCGGCGCTCGCGCTTCAGCAGGGCGATGAGCATGGTCTTCGCGTCGTCGCGCGCGTATCGCCCCTCGCGCGCCACCTGTTCGAGCGTGGCGATGCCGCGCTTCTTCGAGCCGCGGTAGCCGATCATGGTCGCGCCCAGCTTGACGAGCGGCGGCAAGGAGCCGACGACGTAGTCGTACATCCCGATGGTGACCTTCGCGTCGATGTAGGTCGGGTCGATCTTGATGAGGTCGCGGTGGTGGCCCACCGAGTCCTTGCCGTTCGACATGGCCGACATGAAGCTGCGCTCGACCATGCTGCCCCACGCGGCCTTGAGCCCCTCGACCGCGCCGAGGTAGTAGAGCGCGTCGGTGTCCTTCGGGTTAACTTTGAGCCGCGCCTCGCACAGCTCCTCGGTCTTGCGCGTCAGCTCGCGGAACTCGGCCTGCACCTTCGGGTCTACCTTGTCGTCCTTCTCCTTGTAGAAGCCCTCGTTGTTGTAGAGCGAAGCCTGGAGGCGGCGCGACTCGTTGAGTGTCTTCAGCCAGAGGCTCGCGGCGAGGAGTTCGTAGCCCGCGGGGTGGTCGGGGAAGGCGACCGTCATGTCGCGGAAGCGACGGCGCGCGGCCTCGTAGTCGAGGTTGTAGAGCGCGTCGAAGCCTTCGGCGCGCAGCGCGTCGAGCCGCTTCTGGTCTACGGGGGCGGCCGCCGCCTTCTCGACAGCCGCCGCGGCCGCCCCGTTCGTCTTCTTAGCCTGAGCCGGCGCGGCCACGGCCAGCGCCGCCGTCGCCAACATCGTCATCAATACATTCCTGAACTTCATAAAAACCATTCCCCCGCCGAAATAGCGGTCAGTACCGCCCGCGGTAGCGGGTGGGTCTATGTGATGCGGCGCGCCCGGTTAATCAAGGCCCACCCGCTACCGCGGGCGGTACTGACCTGCTTGCCCGCTCACGCCTTACTCCCGTCAAAACTCTCCAGGTACTTCACGCCCGCGCCCGTGTTGAAGAGCACGACGCGCTCGTCCCTCCTGACCTCACCGCGTTCGACCAGCTTCCGCAGCGCGGGCAGGCAGGCCGCGCCTTCGGGCGCGACGAACAGCCCCTCGGCCGCCCCTATCTCGCCGACGGCCGCGAGCAGCTCTTCGTCGCTCACCGCCACGGCCGCGCCGCCCGATGCGCGCAGCGCGTCGAGGATGAGGAAGTCCCCGACGGCCTTCGGCACCCTCAAGCCCGACGCGACGGTCGCGGCGTTCTCGAACTCGTCCGCGAAGCGCTTCCCTTCCTCGAACGCGCGGACGATGGGGGCGCACCCTTCGGACTGAACCGAGACCATGCGCGGCCTCTTACCCCCGACGAGGCCCATCGCCTCCATCTCGTCGAACGCCTTCCACATGCCGACGAGCCCCGTCCCGCCGCCCGTCGGGTAGACGCACACGTCGGGCAGCTCCCACCCGAACTGCTCGGCCAGCTCGTACCCGAGCGTCTTCTTGCCCTCGACGCGGTACGGCTCTTTCAGAGTCGAAACGTCGAACCAGCCCTCGGCCTCTTTGCGCCGCCCGACCTCCGCGCCGCAGTCGGTTATCAAGCCTTCCATGAGCGTGACGTGCGCGCCCGTCTGCTCGCACTCGACGACGTTAGCGCGCGGCGTGTCCTTCGGCATGAAGATATGAGCTTCGAGCCCTGCGCGCGCGGCGTAGGCGGCGAGCGCGCCCGCGGCGTTGCCGGCCGAAGGGACGGCCACTTTGCGCACGCCCAGTTCCTTCGCCATCGAGACGGCGGCCGTCATCCCGCGCGCCTTGAAGCTCTGCGTCGGGTTCTGCGACTCGTCCTTGACGTAGAGGTTCGGCAGACCCAGCCGCGCGCCCAGGCGTTCGGCGCGCAAGAGCGGCGTCCAGCCTTCTCCGAGCGAGACGATATTTTCTTCGCGCTCGACGGGCAGCACTTCCGCGTAACGCCATAGGTCGGCCCTTCTCCCCTTCAGACTCTCTCTGGTTAAAGTGCGCGCCGCCGCTTCCAGGTCGTAGCGCACGAGCAGCGGCCTGCCGCACTCGGTGCAGAGGTTGTGCAACCGCCGTGCCCCGTAACGCGCGCCGCACAGCGCGCATTCCAGGTGAGTGACGTTCATCCGTCCGAGCCCCCCGTCAGCCTGATTTTCCGAAGGTTTAGATGCTTTCGGGGCTTCAGACGCACCTGTGGCTCGCGGAATTTTCCCGCTTTTTCGCCCGGCCCGACGCCCCGTCTGTGACACTTTCAAGTCTCTCACAACGCCGCTCGACCTGTCAGGTGGAGCGCCCTTACTGCGCACCCCCTGCGGCTCAAAAGAGGAGGGCCGCCGCCGGGTTTTACACACTACCGTTTACGTTTAAAGGCGGGCTCCTCCCGCCGGCCCGAGTTTCAATGTACCTCGGGCCGGCGGGCAGCAGCCCGCCTCTAAACGGCGGGTAAGGCGACGGGCGGCTCGCCCTACTTCGAGGCTTGCAGCAGCCAGGCGAGGATGGGGTGCTCGGCCTCCTGCATGTGTCTGGTCGAGAAGACGTGATCGACGTGGCCGTAGTCTGTGTTGTACTCGACCGTGACCTCGGCGTTCGTCATCAACTCCTTCGTCTCCAGCATCTCGGGGCCGAACCCGCGCCCGGCGGCGATCATCAGGACGGGGCCGTCGAAGCTCCCGAGGTTGTCCGAGAACGTCCGGTCGCCCGCGAGGCTGCAACTCACGTCGCGGATGGTGCGGACGGCCATGTAGTCCACGAAGCCCGCGATGTTGGCGTGCACCAGCGCCTCGTCGGCGTAGAAGAAACGGTCTTCGGCGACGCTCCCGGCGAGGAAGGCGTAGCCGGGGCGCGGCGTGACCGGCCCGACCGGCGGCGCCGACATCGCCGCCACCCACGCGCGGTGGTTGCTGAAGCCCGGGGGGAAGCCCGGCAGCGGCGTCGGGTCGTTCGGCGCGGTCGCGGCGAGGAAGCTGAGCAGCTTGAAGCCCGGCCCCTGCTGGCCGTCGTAGTAGACGCCCGCGGCCAGAAGGCCGTCGAACATCGAGCAGAAGCCGGCGTTGGTGGCGCGCGTGTCGGGGTTCGAGGTGTAGAGCGAGCCGTCGATGAGGATGGCCCCGGCGTAAGCCTCCGGGTCCTGGTTGATGGCGGCGATGGAGGCGATGCTGCCGAGCGAGAGGCCGCCGACGAACGGCCTCTCGCCGGGGTGCGCCGCCTCGATCTGCTGGCGGATGAAGGCCACGTCGTCGAGGATGGTCTGCAAGCCCCAGCCGGCCATCGCCGAGCAGTCAACCGCGCCCGACTCGCACTGCCCCGCGGTCAGGCCCTGCACGCGCTGCGAGTAGCCCCACACGTCGAAGCCGCGGCGCGCGAAGAAGCCCGCGAAGGACTTGCCGTAGTCGCCGCCCACCACGGCCTCGTAGTTCTGGAAGCCGCTCCCGAGCGGCGGCAGAAGCAGCAGCGTCCCCCTGTGCGCCTGCCCGGCGCTCTTCGTGACGCGGCTGATGAGGAAGCGGTCGAGCGGGTTCGTGCCCACCTGGACGGTCATGACGGTCTTCTGGAGGTCGCCCGCGACCGCGGAGGTCTGTGTGCCGACGACCTGGTAGGTCTGTGCGTAAGAGGGGCGCGCGCAGATTAGGAGCGCGACGACGACGATTGCTCTCTGGATTAACTTCATCTGTTTGTCTCCTGCGTAAGGGTTTCCGAAGGGTTAGCGGTCGGCGAGGTTGAGGGTTGCCGCGGCGTGTGCCGCGGTTTGAGACGGCCCGGAGTCGGCCCGTCTGCGTGGGCAAGCGGTGAAAGGTTAACAGCCCGAACCGCCTTCTTGCAAAGAGGCGTTTCGTGGCGTGTGGACGCACGCGGCCGGCGGCGGCCGTCGCCCGCGCGCCCGGAATCTCCGCTGACCTTTAATGCGCAGAAGGGTCGCGGGAACTATCACCGCGGGGATAAATTTTTTTAGCGCGCGAGGGTGACCGCCTCGGGCCGCCCGGCCTCGGCCTGCGCCCTCTTCATCACGCCCGCGAGCGCCGTGTAGACCTCAACCCAGGCGGCCTCCGTCTCCGGCGTGAAGTCGCCGCACAGGCCCTTCCTCAGCGTCCAGATGAGGGCGCGGCCGACCGTGTCGTAGTCCTTCTCGCGCACGCCGTAGCCCGCGTGGCGCGCGCCCAGGGCGCAGACCGCCGGCAGAACCTGTTCGAGCCGGTCGAGGTTGCGGACGGCCACGCCGAGCATCTGCATCAGCTTGCGCCCCTGCTCGACCATGTCGCCCTTGAAGAGCGATTCGAGCGCGGGGTTGAGGTCGAACAGCCGCCCGTAGAAGAGCGCGGCGGCCGCGTCCGCGAGCGGCACGACCTTCTCGAAGCTCTCCTGCACCAACCTTATCTGCTCTCGGTTCATCTCCCACTCCCGCCCGACAGAGGTGTCGTCCCCGGCTCGCCTGAGACCTCACCCCCTTAACGCGTAAAAAGTCCGCGCCACGGGTCACGGTGCGCGCACCCGCGACTGTTTGCGCGCGCCCGAGACCGAGTGCTAGAGTCGGTGAAATTTTAGATTTTTGATTTTTGACTTTTGACTTGCGGGGGCACGCGTGTGTCGCCTTCAAATCGCAAATCTAAAGTCTAAAATCTAAAATTCTTCGACGATGGCAATCCGCTTAATCGCCCTCGACCTGGACGGCACGCTGCTCGACTCGCGCGGGCGCGTGTCAGAGCGCAACCGCGCGGCCATCGACGAGGCGCGGGCGCGCGGCGTCCGGCTGGCGCTCGTCACGGGGCGGCGCTTCCGCGACGCGCGGCCGCTCGCTCTGGAGCTGGGGCTCGACGTGCCGGTCATCGCGCACAACGGCGCGCTCACCAAGCACGCGCACTCGCTCGAAACCGTCGCGGCCCTCCTGATGCCGGTCGAGGCGGCGCGCGCGGTCGTGCGCGTCGGGCGCGCGCACGGGGCCGACGCGCTCGTCAGCGACGACCACGTCGGGGCGGGCCTGCTCGTCTACGACCACGTGAGTCCCGGCAACACGGCGCTCGCCAGGTACATCGAGTGGTCGCGCCGCGTGGTGGGCGAGGAGGCGGCCGCGGCCATCCGGCGGGTCGAGTCGCTCGACGAGTACCTCGACCACGACCCGCTGCACGTCGCCTTCTCGGGCGGCTGCGCGGCGATGGAGCGGCTGTCCGGGGTTCTGAAGGAGGAGCTGAAAGGCGGCGTGCGGCTGCTGCTCACGCTCTACCCGAAGATGGACTTCGCGCTGCTCGACGTGCTGCACCCGGACGCCTCGAAGGGCGCGGGGCTCTCGGCGGTCGCGGCCGAACAGGGGCTCACGCGCGAAGAGGTGTTGGCCGTCGGCGACAACTTCAACGACCTGGAGATGCTGGAGTGGGCGGGCACGGGCGTCCTCATGGGGAACGCCGACCCCGCGCTCCACGCTGCCGGCCGCTTCCACCCGACGGCCGCCAACGACGACCACGGCGTCGCCGACGCGATTGAGAGATTCGTTCTTGAAGAAGTAGGCAGTAGGCAGTAGGCAGATGGCAGTCGCTCCGCGTTGAGCGAGTTGAAAGGTTAATCCTGGATGTCCGACGGCGGGGTTCTCAACTGCCTACTGCCATCTGCCTACTGCCTGCTTTTCACCAAAGGAGCATCATGGCTAACCGCATCGCACGCATCGAGACGAACATGGGGACGATCCGCTTCGAGCTGTTGGAGGAGGACGCGCCGAAGACCGCGGAGAACTTCCGCCTGCTGGCCGAGAAGGGTTTCTACGACGGCGTCATCTTCCACCGCGTCATCAAGGGCTTCATGATCCAGGGCGGCGACCCGACGGGGACGGGGCGCGGCGGGGCCTCGGCCTGGGGCGGGCGCTTCGACGACGAGATCGACCGCTCGTCCGAACTCTACCGAGGCGCATACGCGAAGGGCACCGTGGCGATGGCCAACGCCGGGCCGAACACCAACGGCTCGCAGTTCTTCATCATGCACGCGGACTACCCGCTGCCGCCCTCCTACACCAAGTTCGGCCGCGTCATCGAGGGCCAGGACGTGGTGGACAAGATCGCCACCGCGCCCACACACCCTGGCGACCGTCCCCAGTCCGACGTGGTCATGGAGAAGGTCACAATCGAGAACCAGTGAATAGTGAATGGTAAATGGTGAATGGTGGTAAGAGGAAAGTCGCTCTCCTCTTACCACCATTCACCATTCACTATTTACTATTTACTGTCTTGTTCCCGACTTGCCGCCGGCCGCCTTGAGTATTTCGGCGACGGCCGTCTGGCCGTTCTGTTCGGCGAAGTCGAGGGCGGTGCGGCCGTCCTCGTATTTGGCGTTCACGTCGGCCCCGTGTTCGAGGAGGAGCTTGACGCTCTCCTTGAGCCCTTTGCTCGCGGCGGCGATGAGCGCCGTCCAGCCCTTGGGCGTGGCCGCTTTGGCGTCGGCCTTGTTGTTGAGCAGCAGGTCGAGCGTCGGGACGCGGCCGTTGGCGGCGGCGCTGATGACGGGCGTGATGCCCGCGTCGTTGCGCGCGTTCACGTCGGCCCCCTTCCCGATCAGCACCTCGACGATCTCGTAGCCGCCGGGGCGCGGCGCCGCGAAGAGCAGCGCCGTCCCGCCGCCGTTGCCGCGCGCGTCCGCCTCCGCCCCGCGCTCAAGGAACAGCTTCACGAGCCCGACGTGCCCCTGCGTGGCCGCCTTCATCAGCGCCGTGTCCTTGTCGTTGTCGCGCGCGCGCACGTCCGCGCCCTTCGCCAGCAGCAGCTTCACCACCTCCGCCTGCCCGAACCAGGAGGCCCACAGCAGAGGCGTCCAGCCGTCCTCGGCGCGCGAGTCCACCTCCGCGCCCTTCGACAGAAGCTCCTCGGCCACGGCCGCGAAGCCGTTGGCCGCCGCGAAGGTGAGCGCCGTGCGGCCGTCCCTGTGGCGCGCGTCCGGCTGTGCGCCCGCGGCCAGCAGCGCGCGCACCACGGGCAGGTGCCCGTTCGACGCCGCGAAGATGAGGGCCGTGCGGCCGTCCTCCGTCCGCGCGTTCGCGTTCGCGCCGCGCCCGACCAGCGCCTGCACGGTCTCGGCGTTGCCCGCCTCGGCCGCGACCATCAGCGCCGTCACGCCGTCCGCGCAGCGCCCGTTGGCGTCCGCGCCCTTCGCGAGCAGCTCCTGCGCCGCGGCCGAAGTGGCCGCCGCCGCGACGTAGACGAGCGCCGCGCAGCCCTCCCTCGACTTCGTGTTCACGTCCGCGCCCGTCTTGACGGAGTTCGCCACGGCAGCCGCGTCGCCGCGCCCCGCCGCGTCGAGCAGCCTGTCGTTCTTCGTCGCGCGCGGCCCCCTCACGACGGTCGGCGGCTTCGGCTTGGCCGTCACCACCACCTTCGGCTTCTTCGGCTGGATGGCGAACTGCCCGACGCCGCCCGACAGGTCGCCCTGCGCGGAGGCCGTCGGCACGAGGAGCAGCGGGAGGCACGCGGCCCCGAGGGACGCGCGCGCTCTGGCGTAAAGGGTCTGACTGCTTCTGTGTTTCATAGCATTAAGGGGTCGTTAGAACCGAGCCGCGACCGCGTGGTTGACGGGGCCGTGACCGCGGCCCAAACCCGGCGCGCGGCGGATGGCCTCCGTCACGAAGCGCTTGGCCGCGGCGACCGACTCTTCAAGGTTAAGGCCGCGCGCGAGACACGCGGCTATCCCGGCCGCGAGCGTGCAGCCCGTGCCGTGCGTCGAGGTCGTCTCGACGCGCGCGGCGGTGAACATCCTGACCCCGCCCCCTTCGTCGAGCAGCAGGTCAACCGCGTCGCCTTCGAGGTGTCCGCCCTTGACGAGCACCGCGCGCGCGCCCATCTCACGCATCGCCCGCGCCGCCTCAAGCATCCCGTCGCGGTCGCGTACCCGCAAGCCCGTGATGCGTTCGGCCTCGGGGACGTTCGGCGTGGCGACGCGCGCGAGCGGCAGCAACTCCCCCTTCAGGGCGTCGAGCGCCGCGTCGTCTATCAAATCGTATCCGGAGGTCGAGCGCACGACCGGGTCAACGACCGGCGCGGGCAGGTTCGCTTCGCGGAAGAGGCGCGCGACTTCCCGGATCACCTCGCGCGTCGGAAGCATCCCGGTCTTCGCGCCGGCCACCCGGAAGTCTTCGGCGACGGCTTCGACTTGTGCGCGCACCGCCTCGGCCGTCTGGTGCGCCGCGCCGAAGACGCCCGTCGTGTTCTGGTAGGTAAGCGACGTGACGGCCGCCGCCGCGAAGCAGCCGAAGGCGGTGAACGTCTTCACGTCCGCGACCACGCCCGCGCCGCCCGACGGGTCGAACCCCGCGACGGTCAAGGCCACCGGCATCTGCGTCCCGTCACTCATCGCGCTCTCGAGGGGCCGTACGTCCGGCCGATGTGATGCACAATCCGCCCGAGGTTTTGTCCGTCCGCGAAGAGCCTGATGCCCGCGACACCGGCCGCGCCCGCGCGCAGGACGGCCCCGACCTGTTCGACGCCTACGCCCCCGAGCGCGACGAGCGGGAAGGGGGAGAGTTCGCGCGCGGCCTCCGCCAACGCTTCGAGCCCGACGGGCGGCCCGTACGCCCGCTTCGAGGGCGTGTCGAAGACGGGGCCGAAGACGGCGAAGTCCGCGCCCCCGTCGCGCGCCGCGCGCGCCTCCTCGAACGTGTGCGCCGAGACGCCTATCAAAAACCCTTCGCCGAAGGCGCGCCGCACGACCGACGCTTCGAGCGAACGTGTCGTCAGGTGGACTCCGTCGCAGCCGGCGGCGAGCGCCACGTCGGCGCGGTCGTTGACGAGGACGCGCGTCCCGCTCCCCCGCGCGACGCGCGCGGCCGCCGCGGCCAGCCCGAAGAGGGCGCGCGCGTCCAGCCCCTTCTCGCGCAGTTGGACGAGCGTGACGCGGGCTTCGACGGCGGCGCGGACGAGCGCGAGCAGGCGGCGGAACTCTCCGGACTCCGGCCGGCTCGCGCTACTGGTCTCGCCGCCCGTGATGAGGTACGTAATCGGTCGCGCGAGCGCTCGGGACATCCTGGGCTTGCGTCGTCGGGAGAGTGTCTGCGGTCGGGAGAGAGTCGGCGGCCGCGCGTGGTTCCGCCTGCGGCCTGGGCGGCGGCGCGTCCGCGCCCTGGAGCTTACGCACGGTCTCGTTGAAGTGGAAGATCTCCCAGAAGGCCATCGCCAGGTTGAGCAGGCCGATGCCCGAGACCGCGCCGCGCACCCACCCCGAGGCGACCGCGCGCTGGAGCCCGACGAGGCCGGTCTTCTGCGCGACCATGACGAGGAAGAAGTTGTCGCCCCAGTCGCCCATCCCCCACGGCTGCCACCACGGCAGCAGCGTCAGAAAGACGCCCGCCTCCAGGCAGAGCAGGATGTAGAAGATGACCGTGAGCCTCGAAGCCATGACTGGTGAATAGTAAATGGTAAATGGTAAATGGTGAAGCCGGGAACGGCCGCTGACCATTTACCATTTACTATTCACTATTTACTTGCCTTCTGTAGTTCACGCAGGCGCTCGGCGACGCCGCGGTAGGAGACGTCGATGGCGTAGACCTCGGAGAGGACTTCGATGGCGCGCGCGTGGTCGCCCAGACGCTCGTAGGCCGTGCCGAGGTCGTAGCGCATGGCCTGGTACTCGTCCTCCGTGTGGCCGGGTGAGTCGAGCCCCTTCTTGAACCAGAGCGCGGCGGGGCGCGGCATGCCTTTCTCCATGAAGCAGTGGCCGAGCATGTTGCAGCATTGCAGGAAGCGCGGCGTGCCGTCGCCGGGCGCGGTCTGCGCGGTCGCAGCCTGGAACTCCTCGACCGCCTGGTCTAAGAGCCCCATCTCGCGGTAGGCCAGGCCCATCTGGTAGTGCGTGTCGAAGTCGCCGCCTGACTCCTCCTCGCCGTCGTCGTCCTCGACGGCCTCGCGGAACTCGTCGAAGATGGCCGCGAGCCCCGGGTCGATGCCCTTGCCCGACGCCTGCGGCTGAGAGTTGTTCGGCGCGGCAGGGCGCGGGGGCTCGGCGGGCGCGGGCGCAGGCGCTTCAAAGGATACGGCCGCCGCGGGCTCCTCGAAGGCGGCGGGCGCCCCAAAGGCCGTCGCGTCGAAGGCGAAGGAGTCGGCCGGAGGGGCGGCGGCGGCCGAGTTGGTCTCGAAGGCCGCGGCGGTGTCGAAGGCGGCGGCCGGGTCTGTGCTTTGAGTCGCGACCGCGTCTTCGGCGGAGACGAGCCGCGCGCGCAGCGCGTCGATCTCGGCGTGCCGGCCGTACTGGCGTTCGAGCATGTCGAGCGTGTCGCGCGCGATGTCGGCGTAGCCCTGCTCGATGTAGAACTCGACGCTCTCAAGCTCCTGCTTGAGCATGCGCTCGACGCTCGCGCCCGACGCCTGCTCGCGTGGCGCTTCGGCGACCGGCGTCGTGAAGTCGAACTCCTGGAAGCCCGTCTGCGGGGGGGGCGCGGCCGCCTGCGCGTTCGCCTCCGAGGCGGCGCCGCCGTCGGTCAGGTCGTTGAGGTCTGCGAAGGAGGCGCTGGCGTCCGGGGCGGGCGTCGCGGGCGCGGGCTCCGTCACCGAGTTCCACTCGAACTCCGCGGCCGTCGTCGCGCCCGGGGGCGGGGTCGCCGAAGAGTCGGCCGCCGGCCCTTCGTTCATGAAGCGCTCGAAGCTCGGGGGCTCCTCGTGCGACTGCGCCCCCTGTCCGCCCTCCTCGAAGAGGGGGCCGCCCAGCTCCTCCAGGCGCGCGAGGTTGCCCTGGTCGTCGGGCGCGAGCCGCGCGAGCCGCGTGAGCGCGCGCCGCTCGTCCTCGACGGCGCCCGTGGCCTCGGCCGCGTCGGCCAGGCGTTCGAGCGCCGAGCGCAGCTTCGCCTCGTCGTGCATCGACGAGTAGCAGCGCACGAGCAGGCGGTGCGCGTCCATCTGCTCGGGGTTGCGCGCGAGCACCTCCTGCAGAAGCTCGGCGAGCGCCGCCTCCTGCCGCGCGGCCAGCGCGGGCTCGGAGACGTAGTCGAGCAGGCGCGCCGCGTCGTCCGGCGCGCCCTGCCGCAGGTAGAGGCGCGCCACGTCGAAGAGGAGCATGAAGCTCGAAGGGTCGCGGCTGACCAGCTCGTGCGTCGCGGCCTCGGCGCGCTGCGCGTCCTCGGCGTCCACGTAAGCGCGCGCGAGCATGGCGCGGACTTCGAGGTCGCCCGGCCTCTCCTTTGCGGCGCGCTCAAGGACTTCCGCCGCGTCGTCGGCGGTGCCGAGCGCCGCGTGCGCCGAGAGCATCCCGTGCAGCGCCGCGTGCGAGGCGGGCCTGAGCGCCAGCGCCTTGTTGAAGGCGTCGAGCGCCGGCTCGAACTCCTTGCGCGCGGCGAGGCGCGCCCCGGCCTCCGTGTACGCCTCCGCGGCGAGGTCGGGCAGGTTCTCGTTGGCGAAGCTCTGGGCGAGGCGGAGGCGGACTTCGGTGTTCGAGGGGTCGAGGTCGGCGATGCGGCGCAGCACGTCGAGCGCCTCGCGCGACTGGCCGGCGCGGTTGAGGGCCTCGGAGGCGATGAGGTAGTGCTGGCGCGCGTCCACGAGGAGCCCCTGCTGCTCGTAGAGCGAGGCGAGCGCGAGCGCCGTCTGCTGATCCTCGGGCGCGTGGCGCGTGAGCTTCTTGTACATCGCGACGGCTTTGAGCGTGAAGCCCTGTTCGCGATAATGCTCGGCGACGCGGCGGTAGCAGGCGGCGGCCTCGGCGCGCTTCTCGACGCGGGCGTAGAGGTCGCCGAGCGTGTTGAGCGCGTTGAAGTCGGCCGCGTCGTACTCGACGATGCGCGTGTACTCCTGTATGGCCGAGGGAATCTTGCCCGAGGCAAGGTACTTCTCGGCCGCACGGACGGCTTTTGCCTTGTCGAAACCCATCAGGGATATTGTAAACGGTCTGATGAAGTGGACTGAAGCGACGCGAGGGCGGTTTGGGCAGCGACAGGGTGCTTTCCGGGCCCGGCGGTGTACTTACTTGTCCACGGCTCTCACGCCCCTGCCTCCGAGGACGGGCAATTTTGTACGTTAGCACCCGGCCTGAGCGGGTGTCAACCAACTCTTTCCGCAAGGATTTATGCCCGAAAAGAGGGACGAACACGCCGGGGCATTTGCCGCCGCCGAGCCCCGGCCCGGCGCTCACGAGGCCGCCCGGGGCCCGTTCGCGCGCTCTGCCGGTGCGCTGGGCTTGGCGGGCTTCGCGCTCTACGCGCTGGCCGCGCCGCACTCCATCGCCGTTTCGTGGGTCGGGCTCTCGTTCGCCGTCCTCGGCTGGCTCGCGCGCACGGCGGCGACGCGGCGCACGGGCCTGCGGCGCACGCCGCTCGACCTGCCGCTCTGGCTCTTCTTCGGCTGGACTGCGCTGTCGTGCTTTCTCTCCGAGGAGCCGCGCGTGAGCGTGCCGAAGCTGATTAACGTCAGCACGCTCCTCACGTTCTACCTCACGCAGGCGCTCGTCACGCGCAGGGCGGCGGTGCCGCTCGCGGCCCTGATGATTCTTTCGGGCTCGGCGGGCGCGCTGTGGGGCGCGGGCGAGCTGGCCGTCGGGCGCGGCGTCGTCGTGAAGGGCTTGAGCGTTGACAGCCCGCTCCGGCGCTCGACGCCTCTGCGCGAGGGCGACGCCGTGTGGCGCGTGAACGAAGGGCGCGTCTCTTCGGTCGAAGAGATTGACGAGGCCATCCGGCGCACGCCCGCGGGCGAGAGGGTTAAGTTAAGCGTCATCTCGCGCGGCGAGCACGTCGAGTGGCCGGGCGCGGTCGTGACGGAAGAGGCGCGCGCGGCCGTCTCCCCTTCGGGCATCACCGAAGGCGGCGGGCGCACGCACAGCTTCCGCGCGTCGGGCTGGACGCGCCATTACGAGACCTTCGCGGAGGTCTTGCAGATAGTCGCGCAGCTCGCCCTCGGCTTCGCGCTCGCCTTCTGGCTGCGCGAAAGGGGGAGAGAGCCCGGAGGGTCTTCCGACGAAGGGAGGCGGGCGCGCCTGCGCCTCTGGCTCGCGGGCGCTGCCTTCGTCGTGCTCGCGGCGGGCATCGCGCTGACGGCGATGAGGACGACGCTCGTCGCCTTCGCGTGCGGCGCGTGTGTGCTGGCGTGGAGGGCGGCGGCCGGGGGGCGTCAGCGCGCGCTGGTGGCGGCGGCGGTCGCGGTCGTGCTCGCGCTCGGGGCGCTGGTCGTGTGGCGCACGCGCGCGAGCGGGGCCCTGCGGCTGAGCGACGCGAGCGCGTCTTTAAGATTCCGGGTCGCGCGCGTGGCCGCCGAACGCGTCGCGCTGCACCCGCTCTTCGGCCACGGTATGGACGCCGTGCACGGGCACTGGGCCGAGTGGGGTTTTCCGGGCAGCGACATGCTCCACGCGCACTCGACGCCCATCCAGCTCGCCTTCGACCGCGGCATCCCCGCGCTCCTCTTCTGGCTCTGGCTGATGGCCCTCTTCTGGCGCATGGCCGCGCGCGCCGAGCGCCTCTGGCGCGACGGCACGGACGCGGCCACGCACGGCCTCGCCCTCGGCGTCACGGGCGCACTCGCGGGCTTCCTCGCCAGCTCGCTCGTCAACTACAACTTCGGCGACGCCGAGGTCGCCCTGCTCGTCTGGTGGATGATGGGGATTTCGGTGGTCTTGAACGAGGGGAAGTATGGTTAACTTGACGGCGGGTGACGCCCGGCGTCCGGTTCAACTTTGGGTGTTCTGAGGTAACTCGCTCTTGATTAAGTCTCGCGCGGTCGTTAGAGTGTGGCCGCGGCGCGCCAGTTCCGCCAGCGCCTGTTCTTCTTTCCTATCCAGCGCATATTCCTCCCCGGGCGATGTGGTTTCCATATATCGTCTGCTGACCGCATCGGTGTAGGCTACAAGCTCCTTTATGGTCATCACTTCCATGTCGGTTTGACTCACTTCATGCACCGTCTTCCAGACCATTGACTTCGGGGTACCCGGCTCTGCGGCCTGCTGCCTTTGAGGCGGAGACTTATCGGCGCGCACGAGTTGCAGTATCTCTTCGAGGATTGCGCGGTCGTCGCGGCGCGGGCCTGTCGCACCGGCTTGCGCTGGCACTGCTTTTAGTCTCTCTTCCAGATCGGGCCACCATCGTTCAAAAACACGAAGCAGTCGCTCGTTGTCCATCGATTCGTTACGCGCCGCATTCATAGCACGGATGAGTTTCAACGTACCTTCTGGCGTCGCCTCAACCCCTTGAAATTGAGCCAGAGGGTAGGTCACATCCGTTGATTTCAAGTCAAGCAAGTAAGGAACTACGCGTGAGTCGGTGACCCTCTTCGCAATAGCTCCCGCCTCGAAAAGAAGCCAAGGAGAATTTAGATTCTCCGGCGTGAGGCACAAAATCCCGAAGTTGCTCGATTCGAGTTCGGCGTTCAGCGTCTCGCCAGCGCGCGCCCGCGTTAATGTTGTGCTCTGACATCCACGTCCCTACATCTTGGAGCATGTCCGGTAATAGCTCATGCAGGGCTGCGGCTACCGCCTTGCTCCGTTCACCAGACCAACTGATGAAGACCTTCATAACACGTCTCCTAACAACCTCTCTTCAGGTGCCTATAATTTAACCGCCGAGACGGGCTCGCGCGACTCGGCGAGGGTGAGCTCGTATTTGCCTTTGTGGCGTGCGAAGAATTTTTCGAGGAAGCGGACGGACTCTTCGGGCGTCATGGAGTGGAGCGGCTCCATGTCCTGGTTGCGCGGGAATCGCTCGCGGCGGTCGGGGCGTTCGAGGTAGCCGCGGCGGTAGGCCGTCCCGGGGTCGAGCACGTCGGAGTCTTCGACCAGCTCGCGCGGCGCGATGAAGGCGTTGTTGTATTCGAGCGCGAGCAGCGCGTAAGAGTGGCGGCCGCAGAGCTCTTCGAGGCTCGCGATGCTGTAGCCGAAGAAGTGGTGCTGAAGGCGGAAGTCGGGGTCGAAGCCCACGCGGAACCGGACGGGCGGCGGTATCTTCTCGTTGATCTCGGTGACGACGATGCGCGGGCGGAAGCTCTTCAGGGCCGCGTCGAGCACCCAGTAGTCGTAGCTGTCGATGTCGAGGCTGAGCACGCCGAAGTCCTTGGGGACACCCTCGGCCCTCAGGAGCTGGACGACGTTGGCGGGCGTGACGAGCGCGTGTCGCGCCCCGACGCCTTCCAGGCTCTTGTAGGCGCGCGCGAGGCGGCGCGCGCGCTTCTCGTCGCCCTCGAAGCCGACGCCGCGCCAGCCCCGCAGGAAGAGCGCGTAGGTGTTCGAGCCGCGGATGCCGTCGCCCGCGCCCACGTCCACCGCGACGCGCGCGCCTTCGTCGGGCACGAGCCGCGCGACCAGCTCCGCCAGCATCCGCTCCTCGTCGAAGTTCGAGAAACCGCTCCGCCGCAGGCGCTGCCGCGCGCGCTCCAGGTGGAGCCCGAGCCGGTTCAGGTAACGCTGCGCTTTCTTCGACATGGCTGTAGGTTTCGGCGGCGCGTGCCGGGCGAGCCGGCCGTGGGTCGGGTTCGAGGCGTGCGCTTCGGACGCCTTTATGCCACAAAAGGCCGTGAACCGTAAACCGTAAACCGTGACAAGTTAAAAGCAGCGCTTACCTGTCACGGTTCACGGTTCAGGTTTACGGATTTTATCTTGTCACGGTTTACGGTTCACGGTTCGCGCCTAGATAACGTCCGCGAAGTTCTTGCGGGTGCGGGCGAACCACCAGTAGCCGAGGAGGAAGAGGGGCGCGGCGAGGGCGGTCGTGTAGGCGAGCCCCGCCCAGTCGGGCTGTAAGCCTTCGAGCAGGGCGCGGCGGTAGCTGCGCACGAGCGGGGTGAAGGGGTTGAGTTCGAGCGCCGGGCGGAAGCGTTGGGGGACGACCTGCTCGGGGTAGATGATGGGCGTCAGGTACATCCAGGCCGTCAGCAGGAGGCCGAGCACCTGCGCCGTGTCGCGCACGAAGACGCCGAGCGAGGCGACGAGCCACGCCCCGCCGAGCGTGAGCAACAACTGCGGGACGAGCAGCACGAACAGCCACAGCGCCGCGGCGTGAAGCTCGCCGCGCATGACGAGGGCGGCGACGAGGAGCGCGGCCGTGCCGAAGAGCTGCGTGACGAGCGCGGCGAGCGCCTGCGCGACCGGGAGCGTCTCAAGCGGGAAGACGACGCGCTTGACGAGGTTGGCGTGCGCGACGACGATCCCCGAAGACTGTTGTAGCGTCTCGGAGAAGGCCGTCCACGGCAGCAGGCCGCAGAAGAGGTAGAGCGCGTACTCCCAGGGCGTCCCGCCCTCCGTGAACCGCGCGCCGAAGAGGCCCGCGAAGATGAAGGTGAAGACGGCGATCGTCACGGCCGGGTTGAGGAGCGCCCACAGCAGGCCCAGCGCCGACCCGCGGTAGCGCGCCAGGGTCATCCGGCGCGCCAGCGGCCAGATGAGGTCGAAGCGCCGCGGCAGCTCCCACAGCGGCCTCCACACCGCGCGCCGCGCCGTCTGTGCCGAGATCATGCCGCGCATTGTAACAGGAATCCGTTTGTGAAAACCTACAGGGGGAGGCGCACATGGAAACGTCCTTTCGGCCCGCGGAACCTTCCGACGCCGACGCGCTCGTCGAGATGATGCGCGGGCTCTACGAGCACGACCGCTCGCCCTTCGATGAGTCGGCACACCGCGCCGCGCTCGCGCTGCTCTTCGAGAGCGACGCGCACGCGCTCGCCTACCTACTGCTGTCGGGCGCGGAGGTCGCCGGCTACGTCGTCATCACCTTCGGCTTCAGCCTCGAATTCCGCGGGCGCGACGCCTTCATCGACGAGCTGTTCGTCAAAGACGAGTTCCGCGGGCGCGGCCTGGGGGGCGAGGCCATCCGCTTCGCCGAGGGCGTCTGCCGCGAGCGCGGCGTCCGCGCCCTGCACCTCGAAGTAGACCGCGAGAACGCACGCGCGCAGTCCGTCTACCGCCGCGCCGGCTTCGTAGACCACAAGAACTACCTGATGACCAAGTGGCTCTCTTGACGGCGCGGCTGTTACCGCACCGCCGCCCGCGCACGGAGCCCGTTCGCCGCGCGGCGTAATCGCATTACGTCACGACGTAACGCCATTACGTCGTGACGTAACGCCATTACGTCACGACGTAATGCGATTACGCCGCCTCGCAACGCCATTACGTCGCGACGTAATGCGATTACGCCGCGGCGGAATGGCATTCCGCCGCGGCGTAACGTTATTTCCTCGCGCGGGAATGATATTCCTTCCCAGCGGAACGTCATTCCCACGCGGCGGAATGCTATCACGCGCCGTACGTCCGCGCTTCTGCCCTCTCTTACAGGTGTATGACGTGCGACTTGCGCCAGAGGTCGGCGGGGATGGTGCCGCGGGGGGCGGTGGTGACGAGGATGACGTAGCCGGCCTCGGGGGTGGGCGGCTCGGCGCGTTGCCAGAAGTCGCGGCGGGCGGGCGAGTCGGGCTCGGCGGGGCGCGGCTCGACGAGCGCTAGGCGGCGCAGGCAGGCGTAGAGGTGCTCGCGCCCGACGCCGTAGCGCGACTCGCCCTCGCCGTCGCTCAAACGCACCTCCGCGCGCTCCTCGACGAAGTGCGCGAGGAGCGAGGCAGCCTCGGTCACGGCGCGCTCGAAGCGGCGGAGCGCGTCGGTGTTCTCTTCGACGAAGGGGTCTAAGACGACGTGGACGCGGCGCTCGTCCTCGGCCGTGAACTCGCGCACCACGAGGCGGCCGTGGCGCGCGGTCGCCTTCCAGTGGATGTGGCGCACGTCGTCGTGCGGCTGGTACTCGCGCAGGGAGTGCAGGTCGTGCCCCGCCCCGCGCCTCTGCGCTTCGAGCTGGCCGGCGTCGATGGGCAGCAGGTGCAGCTCGTCGCCCAAGCCCTCGGGCTTCGGGTAGACGACGATCTCCACGTCGCGCGCGCGCAGGCGGCGGCGCAGGCGGAAGAAGCCGAACGGGAAGCGCGTCGAGATTTCAAAGCCCGTGACGAGCACGCGGCCGCGCGCGGCGAACGTCTGCTCGACGCGCTGCTCGACCTTGGCGCGGTGCGGCAGGTACATGAAGTAGGCGAGGGCGCGCTTGCGCTCGCGGGGCCGCCGGAAGAGGCCGCGCCCCTTCGGGGCTTCGGCGCGCTCGCGCGCCTCGACCGTGACGGAGAGCGAGGGCAGCAGCCGCTTCGTGTTGTTGACGGTGACGATGACGGGCGCGGGGTCGCCCGCGAAGATGTGGTCGGGGAAGCGCGCCGTGACGACCAGGTCTCTGAGACTCACGCGCCCCGCGGCCACCGCCACGAAGAGCGTCGAGGAGAGGACGGAGAAGACGAGGAAGAGGAGGTTGTTGCCCGTGTTCCAGGCGGCGAAGGCGACGACCGTGAAGATGCAGACGAAGATGACGCCGCCCCCCGTCACCTGGAACGGGAGGTCGAGCCGCACCGCCTCCGCGCGCGCGCTCCGCGCCAGCGGCGGCACGACGAAGATGACGATGAGCACGGCCAGGACTATCGACGCAATCGCCCCGAGCCGCGTCAGCTCCCAGTCGCCGCTCCGCCGCGCCAGCACCGTCAGCCCCGCCGCGCCCACGCCGCTCAGCACCACCAGCGTCCCCAGGATCGTGTTACGCCAACGCTTCATAGGAACAGTAGGCAGTAGGCGGATGGCAGTAGGCAGTCGCTCCGCGTCATGTGTGTTGAAGGATTAACTCGGGACTTCCGACAGCGGGGCTCTTAACTGCCTACTGCCATCTGCCTACTGCCTACTTCTTTTCACAGGGGGACGCTGACGGTCTTCATGATCTCGCGCAGCACCTCTTCGGCCTCCTCGCTGCGGCGGTGGAGCGAGGAGGAGAAGCGCGAGTTGACGACGAGGCGGTGCGCGAAGACAGGGAGGACGAGGCGCTTCACGTCGTCGGGCAGGCAGTAGTCGCGCCCCTCCGTGAGCGCGAACGCCTGGGCGGCGCGGAAGAGCGCGAGCGTGCCGCGCGGCGAGACGCCGAGGTCTAAGGTCTCCGACTCGCGCGTCGCCGCGACGACGCGCATTAGGTAATCGACGAGCGCGTCGTCCACAGAGACCCGCCTGACGGCGTGCTGCAACTCGACCACCTCCTCGCCCGACATGACGGGCCGCAGGTGTTCGAGCGGGTCGCCGTGCTCGCGGTCGCGCAGGATCTCCTTCTCCACGTCGAGCGCGGGGTAGCCGATGCGTATGCGAAGCATGAAGCGGTCCACCTGCGACTCCGGCAGGGGGTACGTCCCGTGGTGCTCGACCGGGTTCTGCGTGGCGACGACCATGAAGGGCGCGCGCAGGCGGTAGGTCACGCCCTCGACCGTGACGTGCCCCTCGGCCATCGCTTCCAGGAGCGCCGACTGCGTCTTCGGCGTCGTGCGGTTGATCTCGTCGGCCAGCACGATGTTGGCGAAGATGGGGCCGTGCTTGAACTCGAAGGAGCCGTTGCGCTCGTCGTAGACGGAGAGGCCGATCACGTCCGAGGGCAGGAGGTCGGAGGTGAACTGGATGCGCTGGAAGGCGCAGTCGATGGCCCGCGCGAGCGCGTGGGCCAGGGTGGTCTTGCCCACGCCCGGCACGTCCTCGACGAGGAGGTGGCCGCCCGCCAGCAGCGTGACGGTCGCTAAGCGCACGGCCTCCGACTTACCCCTGATGACGCGCTCGACGGCCGCACGCAGCCGCCCGACGCGCTCGGCCGCCTCCGCCGCCGACACCGCCCCCTCTTCCCTGCCCGCCGTGTGCAGATTTCTCATGCCCGAAACCATTCTAAGGCCGTGAACCGTGAACCGTAAACCGTGACGAGAAAATACCGTGAACCGTGAACCGTAAACCGTGACAAGTAGAGGCAACCGGCGATACGTCCGGGCGATTGCCAACGCGCCCCCTTCTTGTCACGGTTTACGGTTCACGGTTCACAGCTTTTGGATGCCCGTGTGACTTGGGGGGTTCCGTGTAGTAAAATCCTGCTGTCCCGGAAGGCCGACCTTGACCGGCGCCGCACTTCCCGCCTTTTATGGAACTCCGGCTCCCGGCTTACGTGTACTACCGGGCAGCGAGGTTTTGAACTGATGAGAACAGAGAACAAGAGCCAGCGGGGTTTTTCGCTCGTCGAGCTGATGATCGTCATCTCGATCATCGGCATCCTCGTCGCCATCGGCATCCCCGCCTGGCAGGCGAGCGTGCGCTCGACCAACGAGGCCGCGGCCATCACGCACCTCCAGCGCATCTCGACCGCGCAGGTCACCTACTACAACACCAAGAACCGTTCGAGCTACGGCACCTTCGACCAGCTCTCGCAGGGCGGCTACCTCGACAAGCGCTTCGCGGGCGACGCGCCGCTCGTGGACGGCTACATCTTCCGCCTGACGCTGACGGCCAAGTCGGGCAACCAGCCGCCCGCCTACTCCGTCAACGCCGACCCGCAGAAGCCCACGGGGCTGACCGCCACGGGGAACCGCTTCTTCTACAGCGGCTCGGACGTCGGCGCCCCGACCACCAACGCCGAGAAGCCCGCCGGCCCCGACGACCCGCCCGCCGGCGGCGGCTGATCCGCAACCCTTCAGAACTCAAACGCGCGCGAGCGTCCAAGCCACCCCGCTTGACGCTCGCGCGCACGCTTTGTTAGCATCTCGCATCTCTAAAACTTAAGACCGCCCACTTAACTCAGCGGTAGAGTGCCGCTTTCACACGGCGGAAGTCGGAGGTTCGAATCCTCCAGTGGGCATTTAAATTCTCTCACCGCCATGAGAGCTAATCTCATGGCGAAGCGCATCCCAAACCTTCATTTCTGGCACGTCAACCGATTCTGGACACACGTGGAACGCTCTGACGACCCCGACGCGTGCTGGTTGTGGACGGGCCACATCGGCGAGAACGGCTACGGCAACTTCGGCGTCAAGGGCGGGCAGTACAAGGCGCACCGCGTCAGCTACTTCATCGAACACGGGCGCATCGACAACGACCGGCTCGTGCTTCACCGCTGCGACGTGCGCGCCTGCGTCAACCCCGCGCACCTCTTCTTAGGCACCCCCAAGGACAACTCGCAGGACGCCGTCAAAAAGGGTCGGAACACGAAGCTCTACGGCGAGCAGAACGGCAAGGCCAAGCTGACGCGCGCCACCGCCCTCGCCATCCGCCGCATCTGCAAACGCGGCGGCGTCTACCAGAAGACGGTCGCCAAGCAGTTCGGCGTCAGCGAGGCGACCGTCTCTTACGTCGTCAACGGCGGCCGCTGGGGAAAGCTTACCGGCGGCAAAAAGTCTTAAAGCTCCCTTCAGACCTTAACGATCACTTAGCCCACAGCGCGGCGTAGGCGTCAGGGAGGCGGTCGCGCCAGGCGGTGTAGTTGTGGCCGACGGGCGCTTCGCGGTAGGCGACGGGGTAGCCGCGGGCGCGCAACAGGATATTCGCGCGGCGGGTGGTCTCGAAGATGGCGGGCTCGTAGCGGCCCGCGTCGAGGTAGAAGCGCAGGGGGTAGCGGCGGCCCGCCTCGGCGTCGAGGCGCGCGAGGGAGGCGAGGAGGCGGCCGCCGTCTATCTGGAAGGCGGTCGAAAAGCCTGCGACGCGCGCGAAGGTCTCGGGGTGGCGGAGCGCCGTCCAGACGGAGATGACGCCGCCGAGGCTCGCGCCGGAGAGGGCGCGAGCCTCGCGCGTCCGCAGCGTGCGGTAGCGCGAATCGACGAGCGGGACGAGCGTGCGCGCCATCCAGTCGGCGAACCGGTCGTCGGCCCAATACTCTTTCGTGCGTTCGAGCGGGTCGATGAAGACGATGATGAAGGGCTCGACCTTGCGCCCCGCGATCATGCGGTCGGCCGTCTCGGCGGCGCGGGCCAGCTCTATCGCCTCCGTGCCGTCCTGCGCGTAGAGCGCGGGGTAGCGCGCGCGCCCGCGGTCGTAGCCGGGCGGGAGGTAGACCTGCACCTTGCGCCTGTCGCCGCCGGGGAGTTGGAGCGGTTCGAGGCGGCCGCGCAGTTCTTTACTTCCGACGGCGAGGGATGAAGGTCTGTAGTCCGGGCCGTTGAAGTTGGAGTTCTGGCCGCCGATGCCGTTGCCGTTCCTGCTCGGGTTGAGCGGGTCGAGGAGCCATTCGCCGTCGGCGACGAGTTTGTATTCGAGGCGCGCGTCCCGCGGGAACTTGAGGCGGATGAACTTGAGATCACGCGTCCCCGGAACGTCGCGCATGACGAGCCCCGCCGGGGCCCAGCCGGTGAAGTCGCCGACGACCTCGACGCGCTTCGCGGCGCCGCGGTAGACGAAGGTCACGGACTCGCCTTCGACTATCGGCGAGGTTTGCGCCGACTTCAGGCGCTCGGCGGCGTCCGCGGGGTAGAGGTCGCGCTCTGCCTTCTCAAGCTCTTCGGGCGCGAGGCCGACTACGTTCACGCGGCGGAAGGAGGTCGCGCCGTCGGGCGCGACGACGGCGCCGACGACCGGAGTCGTGCCGCGCTCGGCCTTCACGTCGAAGGCGAAGCGCCCTTCGGCGTCCGGCTTCAACTCGCGCCGCCCGTCGCCCGCGAGGAGGAAGGCGCGGACGCCCTTCGTGCGCGAGCCGCCCGTGACGCGGAACGACTTGCCCGCCTCCATGCGCTCAAGGATTGCCTGCGCGGGGAGACGGAAGTCTGCGTCCGCCTGCGGCGGCTGCGGCTGCTTTAAGTATCGCGCGGCGACGAGGTCGGGCGTGTCGAGGTTGCGCCCCTCCTGTAGGTTCGTCGCTAGGCGTATGAACTGCGCCATCGACCACGCGAGTGGCGTGGCCGAGCCCGTCCCTTCGCCGAACCTGAACTCGGGGCGGGGCGAGGCGGGTCTGTCCCAGACCTGCTCGGGGATCATCAGCCCCTCGTTGGCGAAGCCCGCCATCGTGTCGAGCCGCCGCAGGGCGTCCGCCCGTCGCCCTAAGGCCAACTCGTACTGCCCGCGCTCGCCGGAGAGCAGGGCCCAGAGCCTCCCCTTGCCCGTGTACTTCCCGTCCCAGTTCCAGTTGCGGCCGTCGTCCATCTCGCCGTAGCCGTCGCGGTTGTAGCGGTAGAAGCCGGGGCCGTGCGGCGTCTCGACCTTGATGACCTTGTCGATGACGCCGAGACTCTTGACGACGAGAGGGTCTCGGGGTTGCCTGATGCCGAGGCGGACGAGTTCGAGGAAGCCCGCGTCCACGATCTCGCGCTCGTCGAAGGTGCCGCCGCCATTGCCCACGTCGAAGGGCGCGCCGTCGTCCGGGTCTTCGTTGAAGGAGAGGCGGAGGTAATAATTTTTGTCGCCGTGCGGCCCCGTGGTCGTCGCCGTCCAGCGCTCGACGTTGCGCGCGAAGTCGTCGGCCGCGGCGAGGTAGATCGCGGCGGAAGTCTCGTCGCCGTTGCGGCGCGCGATCTCGGCGGCGCAGACCAGGCCGGCGATCTCGGCGGCGATGGTCGAGGGCGAGTAGCCCGACTTCTCCTCCCAGCGCTCCTGCGGCGTGAAGGGGCCGTGCCTGACGATGAAGTCGGCGGCCGGGCGGACGTGCTTGACGAAGGTGTCGCGGTCGAAGCGCCCGAGTTGCTCTGCGAGGATGAGCGGGTAGGCGACCTCGTCCATCTGGAGCGAGCCCCAGAAGGGCCTGCCGTCGAGCCAGGAGTTCTGCGGGAAGCTGCCGTCCGGCTTCTGCTGGACGCGGAAGAGGTAGTCGAGCGCGCGCTCGGCCGAAGACCTGTCGCCCAGAGCCATGAAGGCCGTCGCCACCTGATAAAGGTCGCGCGACCAGACCAGGTGGTAGCCGCCGACCTCCGACTCGTTGGCGTTCGCGCCGCCGCCCCAGGGCACTGAGAGCGAGGCGATCATCGCGCCGCGGTAGGTCTTGTCCTCGTGCGCCTTCAAGACCATCGCGGCCATGTCGTACTGCCTTTGATACTTCGGCTCGACGCGGCGGAGCGACTTCAGGTAGTCGTGCCAGCCCCGCTCGTACTCCGCGCGCGCCTTAGCGAAGCCCTTCGCCAGAGACGCGCGCGCGTTGCGCAGCGCCTCGGCCGCGTCCTTGCCGAAGCCGAGCGCGAGCGTCGTGCGGCGGCCGTCCAGTTCGGCCAACTGCGCGACGTTGCCGTCGGCCGCGCGCGCGTAGCGCCTGCCGAGGACGCCCTGGCGGAGCAACTCTTCGAGGCCGTCGCTCGCGCCCGCGAAGCCGTTCGAGGTCTCGCCGAAGCCCTCGCTTGAGACGAGAGCCGAAGCCTTGTCGCCGTCCGCGGCGAGGAGCGCGTCGCCCTCCGTCCAGGCCGTGTCGTGCATCCCGCTGTTGCCGAGCGAGGGGTCGTAGTAGACGTAGAGCCTTTGCAGCGCGCGGCAGCGGCTCTCGAACTCCACGTCGATGAGGACGACGGGGCGCTCGGGGTCGGTCGTGTAGCTCTTCCTCAGCGTGTAGGCGTTCGTCTCGCTCGTCTGCCGGAAGGAGAGCGAGCGCGGGTCTGTGATTTCGAGTCGGCCGCGCGCGGCCTCCTCGCCCTCGCGCAGGCTCTCGCCGCAGCCCGTGACGACGAGGCGGAGCGTCTGCGTGTTCGCCACGTCCACCGTCGGGTAGTAGACCTCGTCCATCACCCCGCCGCGCAGCGTGAACCAGACCTTTGACGCCTCGGTGTTCGACGTGCCGACGGCCTCCTTGCCCGCGCTCGGCCACTGCGCGTCGCGGCCGGGCCGGCCGGGCGCGTCGCCGTCCTGAACTTGCGCGCGCGTCGGCGGCGCGGCCGCCAGCAGACACGCCGCGGCGGCGACGAGGTTGAGTAGGAAGGTTCGCTTCATCTCTGTCGAGCCTCGCGGGCCGTCCGCCCGCCTCGGGGCCTCACTTGAGGCTGCCCAGCAACTCGCCGAGCGGCCCCGCGAGCAGGGGGCCGAGGATGGCCGCGATGCGTAGAAGCTGCTGCGAGACGGGCAGCGCGTAGGGCGGCGCGCCGGCCGACGCCTTCTCCTCCTCGCCTTCCGACTCGGGCTTGCGCTCCGACGGGGCCTTGCGCGCGGGCACGTAGTACGCGTGTGCGCGCCGGTTAATGACGAGCGCGGCCGGGACGTAGACCGAAATCAGGAGGAGCGTGTAGAAGGCCCCCTGCGCCGTCACGACGCTCGTGACCATGCCGTAGATATTTTTGTAGACGAACGCGGCGTCCTTCGCGTTCGAGGGCGTCGGCTGGAGGTAAGAGAGCCCCCAGTGGAGCAGGCTGCTCAGGCGCAGCGTCGCGACGACGAGGAAGGAGGTGCCGGCGTAGAGGATCAGGCGGAGGCTGGCGGCCTGCGACCCCAGCCTCCGCAACGCCAGCCTGCGCACGGCGCGCTCGTCGCGGCCGGCGGGGAAGTTCCGGACGTTGGCGGGGAAGACCAGCGTCGTGGCGCTGGCGCACGCGAGGAGCAGCACCATCCCGAACCCGAGCGCGTCGTGCCAGAGGTAGACCTCGGTGATGTTACGCACGTCGTCCTTCACCGTGGCCTCGACGAGCTGCGTCCACAAGTCCGGCACCTCCCGCGGGGCCGCCTGGAACGCGTGCATCAGGACGGCGAAGGCCGCGCTCGCGGCGGCGGCCGCGGCGGGCACCCAGCGGCGGGCGCGCGGGTAGTCGGCCAGCGACCGGCGCATCACGTACAGCCCGACCGCGACCGCCGCCGCGAACGCGAGGAAGTAGAGGCCCGTGCACAGGGCCCAGACGAGGTGCCCCTGGTAGGTGTTGCCGCGCAGGACTTCGCCCTCCGCGAGCGCGCCGAGCGTCGTCCCCGCCTGCCACGCTTTCATGGCCGCGAACAGCGGGGTGAACCGCGGCGCGTCGCATGCGACGAGGCTCGGCCGGAGACAGCGTCCGAAGGTCGCGTAGAAGCTGACGAAGAACGCGACGGCCGCGAGGGCCGCGACCAGGGGCAGGACGAAGGAGTAGTCGGCCAGCCCGACGCCGCTCTTCGGTCTTCTCTTGCTCATCTCTGGCAGCTCGCGCGCGGCGGCGGGGTCAGCTCTTGCGGCGGCCGAGCATGTCGAAGCCGACCGCGGCGACGAGCACCGCGCCCTTGACGATGTACTGCGTGTAGTTCTCGACGTTGAGGAGCGACATGCCGTTATCCAAACTCGCCATGATGAGCGCGCCGACGACCGCGCCGGAGACCGTCCCGCGCCCGCCCATCAAAGAAGTCCCGCCGATGACGCACGCCGCGATGGCGTCCAGCTCCATCAGCGTGCCCGCGTCGGGCGAGGCGCTCCCCACGCGCCCTGTGTGCAGGAGCGAAGCCACGCCCACCAGCAGCCCGAGCACGCAGTAGGCCGCGAGGATGTAGCGGCGGATGTTGATGCCGGAGAGGCGCGCCGCGTCCGGGTTGCCGCCGATGGCGTAGAGGTAGCGGCCGAAGGTCGTGTTCAGCGTCAGGAACGCGCCGAGCACCGCGACGACGAGCAGCACGAGGACGGGGACGGGCATCCCGCCGCCGTAGTTCATCCAGTAGATGAAGAGAACGATGAGCGCCGCCGGGACGATTATTCTGAGCGCGGTCGCCCCGAGTCCCGGCACGCTCAGGCCGTGCCTCTTGCGCGCGCGGACGCGGCTGACGGTCATGAAGATGACGGCCGCGATGGCGACGACCGCCAGCGTCGCGCCGACCGCCTGCGGGAGCTTGCCGACGCCGAGCCAGCGGAAGAAGGGCAGGCTGACCGGGATGGTCGCGCCCTTACTCAGACCTAGTATCACGCCGCGCCACGCGAGCAGCCCCCCGAGCGTGACGATGAAGGCCGGGATGTTCGCGTAAGAGATGAGGCTGCCCTGCACCGCGCCGACGACGACTCCGACGACCAGCGCCAGCCCGAGCGCGGCCACGAGCCCGCTATCCTGCGTCATCGCCGCCACGCCGCCCGCGAGCCCCACGACGGAGCCGACCGAGAGGTCGATCTGCCCCGCGACGATGACCATCAGCATCCCGACCGCCAGCACGCCCGTCACGGCCATCTGCTGCAAGAGGTTCGAGAAGTTGTTCGGGTGGAGGAAGATTCCGTAGGGGTAGAGCGGGCTGACGGTCTTCCACTGGAAGAAGAGCCAGATGGCGAGCAGCGCGATGATCATCGTGTACGCGCGCAGGCTGTCGGTCGGAAGGCGCAGCCGCCCCGAAGGCGACTCCACCCCCTCCGGCACCGCGCCCGGCGGCGCCACGTCCGCGGTCGCCGGCGGCCTGTTCGTCGCGGGTTGGTTTGAAAGCTGATTACTCATTCGGGCTCCGTTTTAAAGTACTGAGTACTGAGGACTGAGGACTGAGTGTTGACTGTCAATACTCGTCCCGGCCTTAACTCTTTCACTCAGTCCTCAGTCCTCAGTACTTTCTTATGCCCGGTGGCGCAGGCCATGACGGCCTCGGGGGTGGCCTCCTCGCGCTTGAACTCGCCGGTGACGCGCCCTTCGTGCAGCACCAGCACGCGGTCGGAGAGGCCGAGCACCTCGGGCAGCTCCGAGGAGACGAGCACGATGGCGAGCCCCTCGCGCGCGAGCCGGTTGATCTGCGCGTAAATCTCCTGCTTGGCCCCCACGTCGATGCCGCGCGTCGGCTCGTCGAGGAAGAGGACGCGCGGGTTCGTCAAAAGCCACTTGGCGAGCACGACCTTCTGCTGGTTGCCGCCCGAGAGCGTGCCGACCACCGTGAAGACCGAGTTGGCCTTCACGCGCAGCTCCTTCTTCGCGCGCTCGCCCGCGGCGGCCTCCGCGTCAACGTCCGTGACGAAGCGGCCCGAGAGCTTCTTCAGGCCCGCGAGCGTCATGTTGTTGAGGATCGTCTGGTCGAGCACGAGCCCGAAGCGCTTGCGGTCTTCGGTCACGAAGCCGACGCCCTGCTTGATGGCGTCGGACGGGCGGCTGACTTTGATCCTCTTCCCCTCGACGTAGACCTCGCCCGAGACGCGCCCCGGCCACGCGCCGAAAATGCCCATCAGAAGCTCGCTCCGCCCCGCGCCCATCAGGCCCGCGACGCCGAGCACCTCGCCGCGCCTGACCTTGAAGCTCACGTCGCGGACTAACAGCTTGCCCGCGACGTTCGGGTCTTCGACTGTGACGTTGCGGGCCTCGAAGACGACCTCGCCCCTTTCGTGGTCGGCCTCCGGGAAGATGTCGTTCACGTCGCGGCCTACCATCAGCGAGATGACCCGCGCCTCGTTCAGCTCGCGCGCCGGCCGCGTGCCGACGGTGCGGCCGTCGCGCAGGACCGTGATGCGCTCGGAGACCCGGAAGACCTCTTCGAGCTTGTGCGAGATGTAGATCATCCCCACCCCGCGCTCGCGCAGGCCGTCGATGATGCGGAAGAGCGTCTCGACCTCGGCGTCGGCGAGCGCGGCCGTCGGCTCGTCGAGGACGAGTATTCGGGCCTCCTGCGAGAGCGCCTTGGCGATCTCGACCAACTGCTGCTGGCCGATGCCGAGGTGGCCGACGGGCGTGCGCGGGTCGAGCGGCAGGTTCAGCTCGTCGAGCAGCCTCTGCGCGCGGCTGTAGAGTTCTTCCCACTTGATGACGCCGAAGCGGCGCGGCTCGCGGCCGAGGAAGATGTTCTCGCCGATGGTCAGCTCCTTGATGAGCGACAGCTCCTGGAAGATGACGGCGACGCCCGCGTTCTCCGAGTCGCGGACGCTGTGGAAGTGGCGCACCTGGCCGTCGATCAAGACCTCGCCGCCGTACGTGCCGAAGGGGTAGACGCCCGCGAGCACCTTCATCAGCGTGGACTTCCCCGCCCCGTTCTCGCCGACGAGCGCGTGCAGCTCGCCGCGGTAGAGGTCGAAGCTCACGCCGTCGAGCGCGCGCACGCCGGGGAAGCTCTTCGTGATCTCCCGCATCTCAAGGAGCGGGGTGTCCGTGTTGGCTGCCATGGCTGGAATTTCAAATCGCTAGCGCAGGCGAAGCGCGAGGCCGAGGCCGCCGAGGAGCAAAGCGGCGGAGGCGAGCAGAGAGCCGCTTGCCCTGCGCTCATCTTTCGCCGTCTGCTTCGGGCACGGGTGGTCGGGCACGTCACGGTACACGTCCTCGCACTTGTGGTAGCCGTCCTTGATGATGGTGGCGTCGAGGTTCGCCTTGTCCACGGCCTGCGGCTCCTGAAGAATCGAGGGCACGTCGATCTTGCCGTTGTTGACCTTGTCGGGCGCGTTCAGCGACTCGCCGCGCGCGAGCTTGACGGCCGAGTCGACGGCGCTGTCGGCGAGCGGCTTGATGGGCTTGTAGATGGTCATCGTCTGCGTGCCCTTTGCGATGCGCTGGACGGCGTCGAGCTGCGCGTCCTGCCCCGTGACGAGCACCTTGCCCGTCAGCCCCGCCACGTCGAGCGCGGAGATCGCCCCGCCCGCCGTCCCGTCGTTCGAGGCGACGATGGCCTGGATGTCGTTCTTCGTCTTCGTCAGCGCGTCCTCCGTCAGGCGCTGCGCCTCCTCGGCCTTCCACTCCTTGGCGAACTGGTCGGAGATGACCTTCACGTCGCCGCGGTCGATGGCCGGCTTGAGGATGTTCATCTGGCCGTCGCGCAAAAGCTTCGCGTTGTTGTCGGTGGGCGCGCCGCCGATGAGGACGTAGTTGCCCTTCGGCACGTGCTTGAGGGCGTAGTCGCCCTGCATCTCGCCCATCTTCATGACCTGGTGCGAGACGTAGAGGTCGGGCTCGGAGTTCTTAATCAGGCGGTCGTAGGAGATGACGGGGACGCCCTTGGCGTGCGCCGCCTGGACGATGGATGCGGCGATGTCGCCGTTGTGCGGCGCGACGATGAGCACGTCCACGCCCTTCGTCAGCATCGTGTTGCATTGGTTGACCTGCACGGCGTCGTCGCCGTTGGCGACCTGCACGTCGAGCTGCGCGCCGACCTCCCTGGCCCTCGCCTCGACCAGGGCCTTGTCGCGGTTCCACCGCTCCTCCTTGAGCGTGTCCATCGAGAAGCCGATGTAGACGGGCTCGCCCGCCTTCTTCGGCGCCTTGCGCTGGTAGCCGCCCGTCGTCGAGGCCGTGCCCGTGCCCCCGCCCGTGCCGTTCTGCGTCGTCGGGTTGCTCACGCACGAGCCCGCCACGAGCGCGCCCGCAAGGGCCAGCGCCAAAGCCAACACTCTCGCCTTTCGCATCTCTTCTGCTCCTTTGTCTCCTTCGGCGCGCGCAGGCGCGGCCGCGCCGGGGCCTCCGACGTCGCTTTGGAATGACTTGAATCAGCGGAATGGAACTGCTCGGAACGCGCCTAAGATTACCAGAGGCGCGGCTAAATTTGTATTGTAATTTTTCCGGTTTCGGACGGCACAGAAGGGGTAAGTAGACGCCGTCCGACTAACCTCGTCAAAACCCTTTCTTTCTCACTAAGTGATGATGTATAAGTCAAGCCTCATACTGTTGCTTCCGCCTCTCATAAGCTGTGCCCGGTTAGGATGGAGGACCTGATGTCTGACCAGCAAGCGAGCGGCAAATGGGTGCTCGTCGCGGGGACGGGCGTTGTAGACGCCAGTCAGTTGCCGGTCGAGGCCGCTTGGGCGGCTGTAGAGGTGTCGCGGGCTCTGGCCCGTGCGGGGCACAGCCTCGTCACAGGGGACTGGCCCGGCGTTGACGAACTGTCGGCACAGACGTTCGCGGCCGAGCTGCGCTCCGCGGGCGTGCCTGTCAAATCACGCCTGAAGCAAGTGGTCTCCGAAGACGAACCCTACGAGAAATTGGTTGAGGGTGCGGACGTAGAGCGCCCGGACACCATGTTCGACGCCAATCTCAGCAAGCTCGGGCTGGCCGATTTCGTGGTGTTAATTGGCGGCGTGGGCGGGACTCTGAAGATGTTCCGAGGCGCTCAACTTGTAAAGAAACCCGCTTTCCCCATCGCCGGCACGGGCGGGGATGCGGAAGAAGCATTCAAAGATATTCTTTCGGGGTGGTACGACCGGCCGGTAGAAAGCGTCTCGCTGGAAGAATTCAGCAGGCTGGGTAAACCTATCAAGGCTGAGGAAGACGCGCGAGAGGTGGCCGCAGATTTAGTGTCGCTGATTAACAAAATCACGGGGCAACAAGTCAAGCCGCCCGAGCCCGTGTGCCTTATCCTGACCCCGGACGACAAGAGGTTCGAGCGCGTTCGCGATGTGGTCACCGAGACACTGAAAGGCGCGGGCGTGCGGCCGCTCACGACTGATCCCGCCGCCGGCCGGCTGGAAACCGGGCCGCCCCCTCATAAGAGCCCGGTAGAGAGAGCGGACTTCATCATCGCCGATATAACGAGCGGCAGGCCGAACGTCATGTACGAACTCGGATTCGCGCATGCCTTGAGAAAGCCTGTCTTCCGCATTATAGAGAGGGTCGAGGGAGAGGTCATACCCGGGCTCAGTCAAGACGCAGATTACGCCTACGATCCGGCGAGAATAAACACCGACCTCACCCCGAAGATATTGGACTGGATCGGGCGGAATCAGGGCATCTCAAAATAAGGGCGGTCACATGGACGAAGAAAATCCTCTCCAGAAGAAAGAAAAGTCTCTCTGCTTTGTGATAATGCCCTTTAAGCAGGAAGTCTACTATTTTTTTCTATACATCCAACTTTACATCGAGACGGAATTCGGCATCAGATGCGAGCGGGGAGACACCCACGGTTCGACCACAACGATAGATAACAAGGTCGAGGAGAAAATTTGCGAAGCGGATGTCATCATCGCAGACTGCACGGACAATAATCCGAACGTATTCTTTGAGCTGGGGATTGCCTACAAGGCTAGAAAAGAGGTGATTTTAATAGCACAGGATAGAGCGCCTAAAAAGCCGGATTTACCGACCGACATCAGTAACCGTGATGTTTTATTTTACAACTTCGATAACCACGAGGACTTCATCAGGAAACTTCATGATCTGTTGCATAGCATCTTGCACCCAAACCCGATAGACCTACTTTACTTGCGCTATACGGCATTAGTCGCTAAGGCGAATCAGCGATTTAGCACACCCTGGAACATACTCAGTAAAGCCGATTTTAAAAAACTGCTTGAAGCTGACTATAGAACCACCCAGCAAGCTGGCCGCCGTCAGCAGGGGCTTATCCTGCCTGCGCTTCTTGACCCCCAGAATACGATCCCGCCGGACGAGATAAGGAGGCTGTTAGGGGGGAGAACTCATTAACGCCTGTGAGTGGGAACAATAATCTTTAATCCCCCCGAGACTCTATCATAGACGTGAGCCGCACCGGACTGCTTCTACCGTCCACCCCAATCGATTACGCCGCTCCTACCCGGCCGAAAGTTGTATTGTAATTTTTCCGGAGCGCTCGCCCGGCTCGTAAAAATCCTGCCCCCGCGGTGTGGGTTCAGGCCCCGCCGGACATCTTGTTAACGACATCCACTGTAAGCTAACTTGGCCCTTGCGGGCGGCGTGAGAGAAAGAGTGCCCGCGGCGCGGGCGCTGTGATTGGAGTGAGGCGTGAATGTCTGACATCAAGCGGCTCGTCACGAGGGGCTTCGTGTTCCTCCGGGCGCACGGTTTGGGCGCGACGTACCGGGCGACGATTCGCCGCCTCCGACCGCCTCCCGGTGCCGAAGGCGGAAGGGCCGGCGGGCCGCTGCCCTACAGATTCGCTTACGAACCCGTCGGCTATCGGTACGGCTCCGACGCGCGGGGAGCCCGGGGCTCGGAGGGCAGAATCAACTGGGTCATCCCCAACTACTACGAGGTCTCGGGCGGGCACAGGACTATCTTCCGACTCGCGCGCGCGCTGGAGGGGGCTGGCCACGAAGTCCGCTTCCACGTCTTCGGAGAGACGCACTACGTCAGCGACTCAGAGGCGACCGAGGCGCTGCGCGCGCACTACTTCCCGCTCAAAGCCACCGTCCACCTCGGGGTCGAGGGGATGCTTCCCGCCGAGGTCTGCGTCGCCAGCTCCTGGGAGACAGCCTACGCGGTCAGAGACTTTAACGCCTGCCGCCGGAAGGTCTACTTCGTTCAGGATTACGAGCCGTCCTTCTTCCCCGCGAGCACCGAGCACGCGCTCGCCGAAAACACGTACCGCTTCGGCTTCGAGTGCATCTGCGCTGGCGTCTGGCTCGCGCAAAGGATGCGGGAGTACGGCAACCGCGCCGAGTCCTTCGACCTCGCTTACGACCCGGCGGTCTACTCCCCGGGGGCGGGGGCTTACAGTAAGAACCGGGTCGTGTTCTACGCCCGCCACGAGACGCGCAGGCGCGGGACGGAGCTGGGGCTTCTGGCCCTCGCGCTGTTGAAGGAGAGGCGGCCCGACGTGGATGTCGTCCTCTTCGGCTCCGAAGACGTACCCTACGGGCTGCCGTTCAACTATACGCCCGCCGGCATCCTGGGCGAGCGCGAACTGGCCGGGCTTTACAGGGGCGCGGCGGCGGGGCTGTCCGTCTCGCTGACGAACTACTCTCTGGTTCCGCAGGAGATGCTGGCGTGCGGCCTGCCGGTCGTCGAGATGGACCTGCCTTCCATGCGCGCCGCATACCCCGGCGGCGGCCCGGGCATCCGCCTCGCCGCCCCCGACCCCGTGCGCATCGCCGACGCGCTATCGGAGGTGCTGGCGCTGTCGGACTCGGAGATGAGCCGCGCGAGGCGGGCGGCCTCAAGCCTCGTCAGTCACCTCTCCTGGGCCCGTGCGGAGACGGCGCTGGTCGAATTCATAGGGCGCGGCGAAACTCAACACGCCGCGGATTCCGCGAAGAGCGCCTCGCAGGTAGATTAACGCCCCGCGTCCGCAAACGCCCCCGCCCTTCCGGATATTTCTATTGTATTTTTTCCGCCCGAGTGCTATCACTTGCTTCGTCAGCCGACACAACAAATGCCTTAGCACGGAGCCGGAAGCTTCCCCCGACCCGGCCGCTCGCGCCCCTTCCCCTGAGCCCGACAGGGTTAGCTCTCTGTAAAGTTTATGAGACACCAAGGAGGTCTTCGACGATGAGGCGGAAAGTGACGAGTCTGCTCCGCGCGGCCCTGTGCGCGCTCTTCCTCGTGACTCTGACGGCGACCGCGCGCGCGCAGTTCCGCGCGGGAGTCCAGGGCACCGTGACGGACCAGTCGGGCGCGGTCGTCCCCGAGGCGACGCTCACGCTCAAGAACAACGAGACGGGGCGCGTTCAGACGGCCACCTCCGGCGACGAGGGCTTCTACCGCATCTCGGAGCTGCCGCCCGGCAGCTACACGCTCACCGTCGAGAAGGCAGGCTTCAAGAAGACGACCTTCGAGAGCGTCGTCGTCAGCGCCGAGCAGGTGCAGGGGCTCGACGTGGTGCTCACGACCGGCGAGGTCTCCGAGGTCGTGACCGTCACCTCCGACCAGACGCCCGCGCTCGAGACCGAGAACGCGAACGTCTCGCGCGCCATCACCACGCAGGAGGTCTTGCGCCTCCCGCAGTTCGGGCGCGACCCGTACGAGCTGGCGCGGCTCACGCCGGGCGTCTTCGGCAGCGGCGCGCGCAGCGGCTCGGGCGGCTCGGTGGGCTTGCCGAACACCTCGGGGCCGGGCGGCTCGAACAACTCGATCTTCCAGACCGAGAACCAGGTGCCGATCTCGGCCAACGGCCAGCGCGTCTCGTCCAACAACTTCCAGGTGGACGGCGTGAGCGTCAACAGCCAGACGTGGGGCGGCGCGGCCGTCATCACGCCGAGCCAGGAGGCCGTCAAGGAGGTGCGCGTCACGTCGAGCACCTACTCGGCCGAGGACGGGCGCAACTCCGGCGCGCAGATCAAGGTCGTGACGCAGTCGGGGACGAACCAGTTCCACGGCAGCCTCTTCTTCAAGTACAACGACCCCGGACTGAACGCCTTCAACGACTCGCCGTTCACGCCCACCCGCGTCGAGAACAAGTTCCGGCAGTTCGGCGGCAGCCTCGGCGGCCCCATCGCCACCGACCGGCTCTTCTTCTTCTTCGCCTACGAGGGGCTGCGCAACAAGACCAACACGCCGTACCGCGCCTTCGTCGAGACGCCGCAGTACCGCCAGCTCATCCGCAGCGTGCGGTCGAACACCACCACGGCGCAGGTGCTGGGCTCGGCCGGCATCGAGCCGCGCATCATCTCGGTCATCCCCGTCACCTGCGCGTTCGCCAACGTCCCCGACTGTCAGGCGGTCTCGGGCGGGCTCGACATCGGCTCGCCCTTCGGGGCGCGCGGCCAGTACGTCCGCTTCGACAACCCTCTGGGCGGCGGGTTCGACGGCGTCCCCGACATCCAGTACGCGCTGCTCGAAAACCCCGGGACCTTCACCGGGCACCAGTTCCACACGCGCGTGGACTACACCATCTCGGAGAAGCAGAACCTGGCGGTGACGACCATCTTCGTGCCCACGCGCAACCTGGGCGCGGACACGGGCGCGCGCAGCCGCCCCGACGCCGACATCAACTCCGAGCGGCTGAACTGGAACGCGGCCGTCATCTACAACCGCACGCTCAGCCAGACGGCCGTCAACGAGGCGCGCTTCAACGTCACGCGCTGGGGCTACGACGAGGTGGCCTCGAACCCGGACGTGAACTTCGGCATCCCGCGCATCGAGATCGAGGGGTACAACTTCGACCGCATCAGGTTCGGCGCGAACCGCGGCGAGGGGTCGCCCGGCATCTTCAAGGAGACCTCGCTCGACTTCCGCAACACGCTGACGAAGGTCTGGGGCACGCACGCGCTCAAGTTCGGCGTCGAGCTGCGGCGCGAGAAGAACAATGGCGGGCTGACGGGCGGCGGGCGGCCCCTCTACTCGTTCCACCGCCTCTGGAACTTCGCCAACGACACGCCCATCTTCGAGGCCATCAACCTCGACCCGAACACGGGCCGGCCGACCGCGGGCGCGCGCGAGGTAAGCACGGGCGACTACGCCGGGTTCGTGCAGGACGACTGGAAGTTCCGCCCGAACGTCACCCTGAACCTCGGCCTGCGTTACGAACTCTTCCAGCCGATCAGCGTCGGCGACGGGCAGTTCGGCAACCTCGTCTTCGGGTCGCAGGGGCTCCAGAACGCGACGGTCGTGGCGATGGAGAAGCTGCACAAGACCGACAAGAACAACTTCGGCCCGCAGCTCGGCTTCGCGTGGAGCCCGAGCTTCGGCAACGCCTTCGGCGGGGTGCTCGACGAGAACCGCGCGGTCGTGCGCGGCGGCTTCGGCATCGGCTACAACCGCCTGCCGAACGCGCTGCTGCTGAACGCGCGCGCCAACCCGCCCTTCTTCGCGCGCTACAACCTCTGCTGCGGCGGCACGGGCGTGGACGGCGAGGAGTGGGCCACGCCGTTCGCCAACGGGCAGATCGTCTACGCGCTGGGGAGCGACACGTCGCCCTTCAGCTACCCGGCCCACCCGGCGCTCGCGCAGGGCATCGACCCGGCGACGGGCGCGCCGCGCACGGGCGCGGTCGAAATCTACGGCACCGAGCCCGACCAGCCGAACGCCTACGTCTACCGCTACTCGCTCGAAGGGCAGTACGAGCTGCCCTACAGGCTGACGGGCACCATCGGCTACCAGGGCAGCGCCGGCCACAAGCTCGTCCGCATCGTCAACCAGAACTTCGTCTACAGGCCGAACCCGGCCTTCTTCGCCGTCTACTTCGCGACGCCGGACGTGAACACCAACTACAACGCGATGAACCTGCGCCTGCAAAGGCGCTTCGACCGCGGCGTCCAGTTCGACGCGCAGTACCGCTGGGCCAAGAGTATCGACTCGGTCTCCTACGACGCGCCGACGCACCTCACCAACCAGACCTTCCCGGCCGACAACCGCACCGAGCGCGGCCCCTCGGACTACGACGTGAAGCACTACTTCACGCTCTCGTCGCTCTGGGAGCTGCCGGTCTTCCGCGGGAGGAACGACTGGGCGGGGCGTCTGCTCGGCGGGTGGGTGTTGAGCGGCATCGTGACGGCGCACTCGGGCTTCCCCTGGACGCCGAAGCTCGAAACCGCCATCCGCCTCCCGAACGGGAACTTCTTCGGCCCCATCCGCCCCATCGGCTACTTCGGCGGGGCGCTCAACGACACGTCGAACGAGGCGTTCCTGCGCCCCAACGGGAACTTCCCCGACATCGGCCCGATTCAGACCGTCCCCGGCACGTGCCTCCGACGTAACGCCTACTTCATCACCAGCGTGAACCCGTTGGCCACCAACCCGCCCGACTGCAATAACGCCGGCGCACCCGAGTACAACCTCAACTTCCCCGGCGTCGGGCGCAACTCCTTCCGCGGCCCGCGCTACCGGAACGTGGACGTCAGCCTGGTGAAGAGGATCGGCCTCGGGTCGGTCTTCGGCATGGGCGAGGACGCGGGGCTCGACCTGCGCGCGAACTTCTTCAACCTTTTCAACATCCAGAACCTGAAGCCCTTCCTCTCCGACAGCGACAGCGTCTTCGTCAACCGCTCGGGGTTCGGCCGCGCCACCGACGTGCTGGCCGGCCGCGTCATCGAGTTGCAGGCGCGTTTCAATTTCTGACGCGGAAGCCCCGAAGGGGCGAGATGAAATAGCCAGGGGCAGAGCGAAGGCGCAAGCCTGAGCGCCGCCCCTGGTCACGTTAAGGCAAATACGCTGAGCCCTGAAAGGGCGGAATAACATCGACGGTTATTCCGCCCTTTCAGGGCTCAATATCCTTTCGCGGCTGTTGACCAGGGGCGTTGCCCCTGGCTTTCACATGACGCCCCTTCGGGGCTTTGCTGAAGGGCTCTTACTGATTCTTCTCCGTGCCTTCTAACTGTTTCAGTCGCTTGTACGCGTCCAGCTCGCGCGCGGCCTCCTCTTTGCGACCGAGGCGCGTGAGCGCCGTGTAGAGCTTGTAATGCACCTCGGGGTCGGCGTCGTTGAGCGCCGCGGCGCGCCGCAGGGCGTCCAACGCCTCTGCGTAGCGCCCCGACCTCAGCAGCAGCGCGCCGAGGTCTCGGTGCGCGTTGAAGTGCTTTGCGTCGCGTGCGGCCGCGCGCCTGAGCAGCGCCTCGGCCTCGGCCGCGTCGCCTCGGTCGGAGAGGATCGCGCCCAGAAGCGCCAGGGCGTCGGCGTTGTCCGGCCGCCGCGCGAGCGCCTTGCGCAGCGCCGCCTGCGCCAGCTCGTAGTCGCCCTTGCCGCGCGCGGCGAGCCCCGTGAAATAGTCGAGCTCTCCCACCTCGGGGAAGAGGCGCGCGGCGTTCTGGAAGACTTCGAGGGCGCGCTCGAACCGCGCGAGTAGGATGTAGGTGCCGCCGAGGCGTATGTGGTAGACGGGCTGCGAAGGGTCTCGGCGGACGGCCGCCTCGTAGAACTCTCCGGCCGCGGCGACCCGGCCGTGCTTGCGCAGCACCTCGCCGAGCATGAAGTGGGCCTGGGCGTAATCGGGGCGCAGGGCCACCGCGCGCTCCCAAAGCTCCCCGGCGGCCTCGTCCCGGCCGCGCTCGTACGCGACGAGGCCGCGGTAGTAGAGCGGCTCCGCGGCGTCGGGCGCGAGCGCGGAGGCCGCCTCTAACTTGACGACCGCCTCGTCCAGACGTTTGAGGTTGTAGAGCGCGACGCCGAGGTTGTAGACGATGTCGAACGCGCCCGGCTGGAGCCCCTCGGCCTGCGCGAAGAGTGTGGCCGCCTCCGCGTGGCGACCCGTCCGCGCCAACAGCACCCCGAGGTTGACGCGCGCCGAGACCGAGCGCGGCGACAGGCGCAGGGCCTCGCGGTACTCGCCTTCGGCCTCGCGCGCCCGGCCGCGCCGGTCGAGGACGAGGCCGAGCAGTGCGTGCGCGTCGGCGCTCCCCGGGCTCGCCGCGAGCGCGCGGCGGACGAGCGGCTCCGCCTCTTCGACCTTCCCCGCGCGCAGAAGCTCCAACGCCTGCGCGAGCAGGGCCGGCGACTCTTCGCCCCGCGCCGCGCGCCGTTGCTGCCGCGGCTCCGCACGCGCACCTGCGTACGGGAGAGACAGCGCGCAGAGGGCGAGGGGCAGAAGTAGGATGAAGGCCCGCGCGCCTCTCATCATCGAAGTTCGATGAGAAGCACGCCGCCCGCCGTCTCCCCTTCTGCCCTCCCGCCTTCGCACCTTGCTTCCGCCTCCCACGCGGGCCGCCGCGGCGGCCAAAAAGTCGTTGACTCCCGCCCGCGTTCGGAGTATATAGCCACGGCCCCGTTACACACACTTGCCCGGCGCGGCGGCGTTGAAGCCGTCGTACCGATACCCGCCTCCGGCCCGCTGCGGCCCGAACCGCCGGAGTCTCCACTTCAGCCAGAACGAGAAAGGAACCATCCCCATATGCTTCAGAGCAAGAGACGGATCGCCGTACTCGTCGTCGCCCTGACCGTCGTCGTGCTCGCGGGCGGAATCGTCGTCGCCTCCATCCCGGCGGCCGACGGCACCATCACCGGCTGCTACCAGAAGAACAACGGCCAGCTCCGCGTGGTCGAGTCGGCCGCCCAGTGCAACCCCTCGGAGCTTGCGCTGACGTGGCAGCAACAAGGCCCGCAGGGGCCGCAGGGGCCACAAGGGCTGCAAGGGCCGGCCGGGCCGCAGGGGGCTACGGGGCCGCAGGGGCTGACCGGGCCGGAAGGGCCTGCCGGGCCGGCGGGGCCCGCGGGGCCGGCGGGGCCTTCCGGCGCGTCTGCCTCCGGGCCTCCGTACGTCTGGATATGCTCCCCCACATATCTCAAGAACGCGGGCAGCGCCGCGCCGGCCAACCTTTACGTCTACAACGGCAGCGGGACGACCGCCAACGTCGCCGTCAACATCCTCGAAGCCGACGGCGACAACCTTTCGGGCACGCCGATTCCCGGCGGGGGCGGTCAGAACTACCCCGGCGAGGCCGCCGGCACGGTCACCCTCGCGGACACGCACACGAGGATTCTCGAATGGGTGATGCCCACGAACATGGGCCACGGGCCGGGCGTCTCCGTCACCGTCAGGGTCACTTCAGACCAGCCGGTCGTCGTCGCGTCGCACTTCCAGTTCAACCCCATAGGCATGCCGAACCAGTGCAGCCTCGTGCCCAGGTAACTTCGAGTTGACCGCGGGCAGTCCCGAGCGATAAAGAGAGGCCCGGATTAGTCCGGGCCTCTCTTTTCGTTCGAGTTGCTTTATTATAGTCGCGCCGGCGTCGCCGGCCAACCCCATGCTTCTTTCGGCACGACGCGCACTCGCCCTTCTTTTACTCGCCGCGCTCTGCGCCCAGGCCGCACCGCGCGAGCTTCAAAGGGTCGCCGCGCAACAGCGCGGCGGCTACAGACTCACGCGCGCGGACAGGGCCTTACTCGAAGACCTCTCGCGCCGCGCGCTGCAATACTTCCTCGACCACGCAGACCCGCAGACGGGGCTCGTGCGCGACCGCGCGCGCACCGACGGCTCGCCCATCGGGAGCGAGACGGGCCGCGACGTGGCGAGCATCGCCGCGACCGGCTTCGGCCTCACCGCGCTCTGCGCCGGGGCGGAGCGCGGCTGGGTCGCGCGCGCCGAGGCCCGCGCGCGCGCGCGCACGACGCTCCGCTTCTTCGCCGAGCGCGCGTACCACAACCGCGGCTGGTTCTACCACTGGATGAACCTACGCACGGGCGAGAGGGCCTGGCGGAGCGAAGTCTCTTCCATCGACACGGCGCTGCTGCTCGGCGGCGTGCTCACCGCGCGCCAGTGCTTCCGCGAGGACGCGGAGGTCGTGCGCCTCGCCACTCAAATTTACGAGCGCATCGACTTCCGCTGGATGCTCGACGGCCACCCGACGTTCCTCTCGCACGGCTGGTATCCCGAGCGCGGCTTCATCCCGCACCGCTGGCGCGACTACAGCGAGCAGATGATGCTCATCCTGCTCGCCGTCGGCTCGCCCACGCGTCCAATCACGCCGGCCGCGTGGCGCGCCTTCGAGCGGAAGTGGATCACCTACGCCGGCTACCACTACATCAACGCGCACCCGCCGCTCTTCATCCACCAGTATTCGCACGCCTGGGTTGACTTCCGCGGAAGGCGCGAAGGCTGGTACCCCTTCGTCAACTACTTCGAGAACTCCGTGAAGGCGACGCGCGCGCACAGGCAGTTCTGCATCGACCTCGCGAAGGAGTTTCCGGCTTACGGGCCGGACGTGTGGGGCATCTCGGCCTCGGACTCGGAGCGCGGCTACCTCGCGTGGGGCGGGCCGCCGCGCGACCCCGCGATTGACGGGACGGTCGTGCCCTACGCCCCCCTGGGGTCGCTCATGTTCACGCCCGACATCTCGCTCGCGGCGCTGCGCGCGCTCAAGGAGAGGTACGGCCGGCAGACCTACGGCCGCTACGGCTTCGCCGACGCCTTCAACCCCAACACGGGCTGGGTGGACACGGACGTCATCGGCATCGACCAGGGCATCACCCTCATCGGCGCGGAGAACCTGAGGGACGGCCTCGTCTGGCGTCACTTCATGCAGAACCCGGAGGTCACTCGCGCCCTCGACCTCGTCGGCCTGCGCCGCGCGAGCCCGCCGCGCGGGAGGCCGTCTCAGAGATGAAAGCGCGCCCCGCCCGAGCAACCGGACAACCCCGCCCTACATCCAAGTCCCTCCCCGATCCCCGCCCCCGCAGACGCCCGGCCACACGCCGCGGATGCGGGCCGGGGCGGCCTTAAGAATTTTTACCGAATTAACTCTCAACATCATTCACAGGAAACCTCGCATGCGCACCCTCGCCTATATTTGCCTGATACTGTGCGCCGCGCTCTGCCTGGCCGACGCCGGCACCGCGCGTGCCCAGTCGGCCGCGCGCGGCCGAATCGCCTACACCTCGCCCGCGGGCAACACCCTCGACCTCTTCGTCTACGACCTGGACACCGGCGCACGGACGAACGTGACGCAGGGGCGACTCGCGGGCTTCGCCGTGGCCTCCTGGTCGCCCGACGGCACGCGGTTCGTCATCTCGGCCGACCGCGGCAGCAACCTCTACGTCATCGGCGCGGACGGCACGGGGCTGCGCGCGCTCACGCAGAACGCGGGCTTCGCCATCACGCAGACGCCCACGTGGTCGCCCGACGGCTCGCAGATAGCCTTCGTCTGCGAGGCGGCGACGAACTACGACATCTGCCTCGTCAACGCCGACGGCAGCAACCGGCGGCGACTGACCAACACCGCCTCCGTCTACCGCGACCTCGCCTGGTCGCCCGACGGCAAGTCAATCGCCTACGCGGGCGGCCCCGACTTCTTCCACACCAAGATTTTTGTGATGAACGCCGACGGCACGCTGCCGCGGCAGCTCAGCACCGGCGAAGGCACCGACCTGGCGCCCGCCTGGTCGCCCGAAGGCTCGCGCATCGCCTTCGAGAAAGACCTCCAGTCCGGCCCCGCGGAAATCTTCGTGATGAACGCCGACGGCACCGGGCAGTTGCGGCTGACGAACGACTTCCGCAGCGACCGCCACCCGACTTGGTCGCCCGACGGCAAAACAATCGCCTTCGCGAGCGACCGCACAGGCACCTCCGCCGTCTACCTGATGAGCCCGGACGGGAGCGGGCAGACGCGCGCCACCTCCGGCACGGACATCGAGAGTGCGCCCGCCTGGCAGCCCAACCCGTCGCTCGCGCTGCCCGACCCGACGCCCACGCCCGTGCCCGTCTACAGCGTCTCGGGGCGCGTCACGGACTCGGGCGGCGCGCCCGTGGCGGGCGTCCGTATCGACTTCGAGCTGAACCAGCAGGGCGCCGTCGAGACGCGCACCGCGCTGACCGACGCGGCCGGCAACTACACCTCGGGCGAGCTGGGCTGCCGCAACGGGGTGAAGGTGACGCCGAGTAAGGCGGGGCTGAGCTTCACGCCGCAGGCGCTCAGCTTCGTCAGCACGAACTGCCTCTCCGGCTCGGGCACCGCGAACTTCGTCGCGGCCGCCGATTCGGGGCCGCGCCACTCCATCTCGGGGCGCGTCACGGACGGCCGCGGCACCGGCATCGCCGACGCGACCGTCACGCTCACCGGCACCGTCTCGGGCGCGACGACGACCGACGCCGCCGGCAACTACTCCTTCGCGGGGCTGCCCGCGGGCGGCGGCTACGCGCTCTCGCCGTCGAAGCCGGGGCAGTTCATCAGGTTCGCCTTCAACGTGTCGAGCCTGAACGCCGACCAGACGGTCGAACTCAGGCTGCTCCCTTACGTCACCGTCTTCGCGCGCGTCACGGACGCGGCCGGCAACGCGCTGGCGGGCGTCGCCGTCCGCCAGGAGAACGCCTTCGGCGGGCCGCTGACGAACTCGAACGGCACCGTCAACTACAGCATCACGTACCCGCTGGGCAGCGACACCCCCGTCAAGCTGATACCCTCGAAGTACGGCTACGTGTTCAACCCGTCGGAGGTCAGCTTCGGCACGGCGTCCGGCAACCAGTCTTTCAGCTTCACCGCCACGCTCGTCAGCCCGATTTACGACACGCAGTTCTTCGTCCGGCAGCACTACGCAGACTTCCTCAACCGCGAGCCCGACTCGTCGGGCCTCAACTTCTGGGCGCAGGGCATCGACACCTGCGGCACTATCGACGGCTGCCGCGAGGTCAAGCGCATCGACACGAGCGCGGCCTTCTTCCTGTCGATTGAGTTCCAGCGCACGGGCTTCCTCGCCTACTGCGCGCGCAGGGCGGCCTACGGCGACCTGCCGGGCAAGCCGGTGCCCCTGACCTTCGCCGAGTTCCTGGCCGACACGCGGCAACTCGGCGAGGGCGTGGTCGTCGGCCCGGACGACGGCTGGCAGGCGCGGCTCGCCGCCAACCAGACCGCCTACTTCCAGAGCTTCGTCTCCTCCGAGCGCTTCCTCGCCAAGTACCCCGCGGGGCTCGACGAGGACACCTTCACCAACGCGCTCTACACTTCGGCCGGGGTCGCCGTCACGGCCGAAGACCTTGAGGCGTCGCGTCAGGCGTTCGGGTCTATGAGCGCCACGGCCGCGCGCGCCTTCGTCCTCCAGAGGCTCGCCGAGAAGGAGTCTCTCCGGCGGCGCGAGACGAACCGCGCCTTCGTGCTCATGCAGTACTTCGGCTACCTCCGGCGCGACCCGGACGCGGGGCCGGACACGGACTTCAACGGCTACAACCACTGGCTCTCGAAGCTCGAAGAGTTCGGCGGCGACTACCGCCGCGCCGAGATGGTCAAGGCGTTCCTCGACTCCGTCGAATACCGCGACCGCTTCAAGCAGCCCTGAGAGGAATTTAACCGCAGAGACACGGGGGCACGGCTTATTGACTCGTCGTCTTTAAGCCGTGCCCCGTGTCTCTGCGGTTACTTCTGCCTTCTAAAGATGCGGTAGCCCCAGGGGTCGAGCGAGAGGGCGGGCAGTTTGACGGTGCGCGCGCGGGCGGCGCGTTCGGCGTCCGAGGCGTCGGGCTTGAGCGGCGCGCGCGTGTCGGGCGTGATGTCGGCGAAGGGCGCGCCGTCGGTTCCTTCGACCGTGCCGTCGAAGGGGCGGTTGGAGAAGTTGATGGCGACGACTATCTCCTCCGCCCCGTCGCGGCGCGCGAAGGTGACGACGCGCGACTCATCGGGGTTGCGCAGCCACGTCACATTCCCGCGGGTGAAGGCCGGGTGGCTCTTGCGCAGCGCGATCATCTGCCGGTAGAAGCGCGGGAACTCGGGCCGCCGCTTCTCGATGGGCCAGAAGACGGGGAGCTTGTAGAAGAGCGCGGGGTCGCCCGACTCGGTCGTGTCGCCGACCTCCATCCCGTTGTAGAGCATCGGCACGCCGTCGAGCGTCAGCATCAGCGCTGAGGCCGCCAGCGCCCCGCCCTCGCCGAAGCGCGCCACCGCCCGCCGCTCGTCGTGGTTGTCCGAGAAGCGCATCCGCAGAGCCCCGCGCGGGTACTTCGCCTCGTCCGCCTCCCAAGTCTGCCGGAAGGCCGCGGCCGGCTTGCGCCCCGTCAACACCTCGTTAAGCGTCCCGTGCAAAGGCCACGAATAATCGAGGTCGAAGGCGCGCACTAAAAGCTCCGGCTTGTCGGACTCGGCGAGCCACACAACGTCGGCCTTGACCTTGTCGGCCTCGGCGCGCGCCTGCTCCCAGAAGTCGGTCGGGACTTCGGCCGCCACGTCGCAGCGGAAGCCGTCGAGGTCGTACTCGCGCAGCCAGAACTTGAGCACGTCGATCATGTAACGCCGGAGCGCGGGGCTGTCGTAGTTCAGCTCGGCCACGTCCGACCAGTCGTGCGGGTATGTGATCTTGCCTGAGGCGTCGCGGACGTAGAACCCGGGCGTCTTCATCATCACACTGTCCCAGGAGGTGTGGTTGGCGACGATGTCGATGATGACCTTCATCCCGCGCCGGTGCGCCTCCGAGACGAGCCGCTTCAGGTCTTCGGGCGTCCCGTAGTCGGGGTTGACGGCGTAGTAGTCGCGCACGGCGTAAGGGCTCCCGACGGGGCCCTTCTTCTTCTCCCGCCCGATGGGGTGGACGGGCATCAGCCAGAGGATGTTGACGCCGAGTTCCTTCAGGCGGTCGAGTTGCGCCGTGACGCCCGCGAAGGTGCCCGCCTCGGAGAACTGCCGCGGGTAGATTTCGTAGATGACGCCCTCGCGCACCCACCCGGGCGCGGTCGCGCGCGCGCGCTCCTTCGACACGTCACGCGCCTGCCGCGCCTGCGCGGGCGCGCACAAAGCCACGACGACGGCGAGCGCCGCGACGAGTGCGCGCGCGTTTATTCTCAACCTGTTTCCCATAAACTCGGCCCGCCTTGAAAACTGAAAACTAAAAACTCGCTCACTCACCTGGGCTTCGGGATGACGATCCTGACCGTCTCGTTCGGCTCGCGGAGCGTGACGCGGACGGCCGCGTTGCGCTCCACGGGGCCGCCGGGGCGGCTGCCGGCGCGTATGAGGATGACCTGCCCTTGGTAGCCCTTGAGCGTGAAGCGCCCCTGCTCGTCGGCCGGCGACATGCCGTAATCCATCCCGGGGTCGTGGTAGCTCAAGTCCCTCGTGTTGATGTAGGCGTTGGCTACGGGGCTGCCGTCGTCCCAGACGACGACGCCGCTGACCGCGATCTCGGGGCGGCTCAAGGGCAGCGTGATGTCGCGGTCTTTGACGCGCTCGCCCGCCGCGAGGCTGACGGCCTCGGCCTGCGAGCGCTCGGCCACGCCGGGGTAGTAGGTGCGCGGGTAGGCGTTCGTCGGGTCGTCCGGCCGCGGGTAGCGGTTGAAGTTGACGGCGAGCACGTAGCGGCCCGGCGGCACCCCCTTGAACTCGTAGCGCCCGTCCTCGCCCGTCGTCTCGTAGCGCACGTAGTGGCGCTCCACGTCGTCGCTGTCGGCCTCGACGAGCGCGACGGAGACCTTCGCCACGGCGCGCCCCCCCACGTCGGTCACGCGGCCCCCGACCCGGCCGTCGTCCGACACGGAGTAGAAGACCGAGGCGCAGCCGCGGTCGGCGACCGTCACCTCATGCTCCGTCTTCCACGTCGTCAGCCCTTCGGGAAGTTCCAGCCTAACCTTGTACGCGCCGGGCTTGAGCCCGTTGAGGCGCGCGCGCCCCTGCTCGTCCGCCCTGACCTCCTTACTCTCGCCCGCGCCCTCGACCGTGAGCCGCGCGCCCGCCAGAGCGCCGACCGTCTTCGTGTCGCCCGACCTCACGCTTTGCAGGCCGCGCGCGACCGTGATGTCGAGCGAGACGCCGGGCGCGCGCCCCGCGAGGCCGCGCAGGAACTCCATGTCCTCGGCCGCCTCCGAGACGGGGCGCGTGCGCGTGCAGATGCCCGTCCCCAGCGGCTTGCCCTCGCCCCCGCCGTGGGCGTAGACGAGGTAGGTCTCGCCGATCCTGAAACTGTAACCGCAGTCGCCGCCGCCGAGCCCCGTCGTGACTTCGACCTCCGCGCCCGCGACGCCCGAGTACGCCTGCACGACCGTGAAGCTGAAGACGCGCCGCCCCCACTCCACCTCGCCCTTCGCGTCCTGCTTCGGCTCGACGGTCTTCACGCCGGTCGCCGTGCCGACGAAGGTGGCCGCGGCCCCGCCGAACGCCTGGCACGGCGGCACACCCGCGAAGCACGAGCACGCCAGCGCGCGCCCGGAACAGAGCAGCACCAGGAGCAGCGCCGCGCCGAACAGTAAGCCCCTCGCACGCACGTCTTAATCCCTCCTCTCCTCTTCGTCCACGAGCCCCGTGCTCGGGACGGGCTGCGCCGTGAGGGTCGGCGAGAGGTGGCCGTGTTCGTCGGCCTCCAGCACCGCCCCGACCGGCACCGCCCGCGGCCGGTCTTGCACGATCAACACCGAGAGCGCGGCGACGAGCATGACGGCCCCGCCGAACATCACGACGTACAGGGGGTCGGGGCCGAGCACGTGGCGGATGACGTGCGGCATGATGAGCGACATGGCGATCTGCGGCAGCACGATGAAGAGGTTGAAGACCCCCATGTAGACGCCCATCCGCGCGGGCGGCACCGCGCTCGACAGCAGCACGTAGGGCATCGAGAGGATCGAGGCCCAGGCCACGCCGACGCCCGTCATCGAGACGAGCAGGAAGTACTTGTCCTGGGCGAAGTAGACCGAGAGCAGGCCGAGCCCGCCGCAGGCGAGCGCGATCAGGTGGACGCCCTTGCGGCTCGTCAGGCGCGCCAGCGGCGGGAGCAGGAAGGCGACGACGAAGCAGACGGCGTTGAAGTAGGCGAAGCAGAAGCCGGCCCACTCGCTCCCGTCGCGGAACCCGGGCTGCACCTCGGGCCCCGGCGCGCCGTAGACGTGGCGCGCCACGGCCAGCGAGAAGTATTGCCACATGCAGGGCAGCGCGAACCACGTGAAGAACTGGACGACGGCGAGCTGCTTCATCGTCGCCGGCATCTCCCGGATCGAGGCGAAGATTTCGCGGAAGCCGGCGAGCACGCCCGAGTGCGCGCGCTTCATCCGCAGGAACTCCTCCATGTCCTCGGGCGGGTACTCCTTCGAGGCGATGACGGTCAGCAGCACCGCCCCGAGGAAGGCGAAGGCCCCGATCTTGAAGGCGTAGTCGGTCGAGAGCGGGATGCCGGAGGCCAGCACGCCCGTCACGCCGAGCGCCGTCATGATGAGCGGCAGCGTGTTGGCGAGCGTCTGGCCGACGCCGATGAAGAACGACTGCATGACGAAGCCCGTCGTGCGCTGCTCCTCCGGCAGCTTGTCGGCGACGAAGGCGCGGAACGGCTCCATCGAGATGTTGATGCTGGCGTCGAGGATCCAGAGCAGCCCGGCCGCCATCCAGACGGTCGGCGAGTTCGGCATGAAGAAGAGGGTGACGCTGGCGAGGACGGCGCCGACGAGGAAGTAGGGGCGGCGGCGGCCGAGGCGCGTCCACGTCCGGTCGCTCATCGCGCCGATGACCGGCTGCACGAGGAGCCCCGTGACGGGGCCGGCCAGCCAGAGGTAGGGGAGGTTGCTCTCCTCGGCGTCGAGGTACCGGTAGATGGGGCTCATGTTCGCCTGCTGCAGGGCCCAGCCGAACTGGATGCCGAGGAACCCGAAACTCATGTTCCAGATCTGCCAGAAGCTCAGGCGCGGCTTGTCACGCATGTGGCGTTTCGCTCCTCTCGTGAAAGTGAGCGGTGAGCGGTGAGCAGTGAGCAGTTTAAAGAACCTGCGCACCGCCCACTTCAACTCGTCCACTGCTCACTGCTTACTGCTCACTGCTCACTATCTCGCGTAGATGTTGATGTCTTCGAGCACGACGTTGCGGTCGAGCGAGAGCGCGAACAAAAGGGCCTTCGCCATGTTGGAGACGTGGACGAAGCCGGGGCGGGGCTCCGCGTCCGCGGCGGTGTTCTCCACGTCCACCAGTCCGGGGCAGAGGTTGAAGACGCGTACGTTCGCGCCCGTCTTGCGCGCGTGGTCGCGCACCGACTCGGCGAAGCCGAGCAGGCCCCACTTCGACGCGCAGTACGAGGGCACGTCCGCGTAGCCGTGCTTGCCCGCCTGCGAAGAGACGTTGACGATGTCGCCGAACCCTTGCGCCGCCATCAAAGGGAGCGCCGCGCGGACGAGCCACATCGCGCCCTTCAGGTTCGTCGTCAGGACGGTCTCCCAGCCCTCGTCCGTAATCTCCTCGACCATCTCGGGCACGGCCAGTCCCGAGTTGTTGACGAGCACGTCGAGCGAGCCGAAGTGCTCCACGCAATGCCTGACCAGCGCCTCGCACTGCCCGCGCTCGCGCACGTCGAAGGCGTAGGTCGAGACGCGCCCCGCCCCGGCCGCCGCGTTCAGCTCGCCCGCCGTCCCCCGTAAAACGTCCTCGTTGCGCGAAGCGATGACGACGCGCGCGCCCGCGGCCGACAGCGCCCCGGCGAACGCGCGGCCGATGCCCGTCCCGCCGCCCGTGACGAGCGCAACCTGCTCCGTGAAAGGTTTCATCTTCAACGACATCTTGTACCAATTACCTGCCGTTTAGAGGCGGGCTCCGCCCGCCTGTTCAACCTCCCAGAAACCCTTCCAGTCCATTTCAAGGGGCACGCTCCCCGCCTCGTGCGGCAGGTAAGCATGATAACTAGACCAGCGCCACTGCGCGGGATGTTGACACAGCTCTGCGCGTACGGGATTGCAGTGAATGTAATGCAACTTTTGCCGGATAAATTTAGGGCTCCACAAATCTATCACCGAAGAATCTTTGAGCCAGACCGCGTGCGTGTGCGAGCGCTTCTGCGGGGCCGCCAGCTTAAGCTTAGCGAGTGAGGTCGTGTGACCTTCTGCGCGCAGCCAGTCAAGGACGCGCCGCGCCGAAAGCCCCTTAAGACGCATCATCAGACCGCTGATGTCGCTCGACAACGGATTCAGCAGCAGATGAACGTGGTCAGGCATTACCACGTAACCTATCAGCTTATACGGATAATTCCCCCTGACTTCGGCCAGCGTCTCGACGAAGAGCGAACAAGGCATGTGACTGCGGAAAACGGGCACGCGACGGAAGGTCACCGCAGTCACGTAATGAATCGTGTTCGGCTCGTGAGACTTGAAGAGTTTCATCCGTCTCGAACCGGCGGGCGGAGCCCGCCTCTAAACGGGAGTCATTTAAACGGCAGTCATTCTCCCTTTTTCGTTAGCGCCGTCAATGTATGACGTGCTGCCCGCCCTGCCCGGACGGCGCGGTCAGAATCACGGCCGAGCGCGGCGGCAGGCTGAGCGCGAGCACACCGTTCGTCGTGAGCACTTCGGACTTGATGGTGCCGAGCCTGTCGCGGAGCCGCGCCGCGCCCGGCCAGATGTCGCCGACCCTGACGGCGAAGCTCGCGGGCTTCGTGTCGTTGTTGAAAGCGATGACGACCGCCTCGCCGCCGTGCACGCGCGCGAAGGCGGTCTGCTGCTCCTCGTCGTAGAGGTGAAGCAGCGAGCCGCGGCGCAGCGCCGGAAGCTCGCGGCGGAGCTGAGCGAGCCGCTTGACGTGCTCGAACACGTCGTTCTCGGTCGCGGTGCGGCCCGACTTCTCGAAGGCGCTGCGGGGGTCGCCGGGGAAGCCGCCGGGGAAGTCGCGGCGGTTGTCGGGGTCGCCGCCGCCGGGCATGGCGAGTTCGTCGCCGTAGTAGAGGAGCGGCGTCCCGCGCGTCGTCATCACGAAAGTCTGCGCGAGCTTCAGGCCCTGGACGGTCGCGCCCTGCTCGTTCATGAAGCGCTGCATGTCGTGGACGCCGACGAAGGGGACGAGCAGCTCGGGCCGCGGGTAGAGGTGGTCGTGCGCGAGCACCTGCGCCAGCTTGCGGACGGACTCCCCTTTGGCGAAGGCGTCGCGGACGGCGTAGTGGAGCGCGAAGTCGTAGAGCGTGTCTATCCCCGTGTCCAGGCCGTCGTGCCCGACCTTCCCCTTCTGGAAGTATGCGAGGAGCGCGGGGTCGCCGTCGAACAGCTCGCCGAGGACGTTGACCGTCGGGTACTCGCGCTTAATCGCTGCCGTCCAGTCGCGCCAGAAGTGGCGCGGGACGTGCGGCAAAGTGTCCATCCGTATCGCGTCGAAGCCGACGGTGCCGAGCCACCAGAGCGTGTTCTGGATGAGGTAGCGGCGCACCTCCTCGTCGTCCTGGTTGAGGTCGGGCAGGATGTCTATGAACCACCCTTCGAGGTTGCGCCGCCGCGTCTCAAGGGAGGCGTGCGGGTCCATCGTCGTCCACTTCTGCCAGTTGTTGGAGAGGTGGCTCTCGACCGTGCCGTAGAACCAGGTCGGCGTCGGGCGGTCTGTGGCCCAAGGGTGGTAGGGGCTCGTGTGGTTGGCGATCTGATCTTGAATGACCTTGAAGCCTTGGGCGTGCGCCTTGTCCACAAGTTCTTTGAGCTTACTCATAGAGCCGTAGTGCTCCTCGACGCCGTAGAAGTCTATCGCGCCGTAGCCGTGGTAGGCGGTCGTCGGCCGCTTCGGGCCGCCCTCCGTCTCGGGGTACATCTCGCGCTCGTCCAGGCGGTCGGTGTTGTCGTAGACGGGGTTGATCCAGAGGGCCGTGACGCCGAGTTCCTTGAGGTAGGGCAGGCGGTCGATGATGCCCTGGAAGTCGCCGCCGTGGTAGTAGCGCCCCTTCGAGCGGTCGTAGAGGCCGGGCGACTTCGCCGGGTCGTTGTTCGAGCGGTCGCCGTCACTGAACCGGTCGGGCATGATGAAGTAGATGACGTCGTCGGGCGTGAAGCCCTGGAAGCGGCCCGCGCGCGGGAGCGGCTCCACAACGTCGAAGGGCGCGCGCGCGGTCTCGCCGTTCGCGGCGACGCGCAGCGTGCGGCGGCCGGGCGCCGCGTCGGCGTCGATGTGGAGGTCTACGAAGAGGTATGTGCCCTGCTGGTTGGCGCGCACGAGGCCCGTGCGGACGCCCGCGCCGTCGGCCGCGACGCGCGCGCCGTGGAGGTTCGTGCCGCGGACGAGCACGCGCACGGGGTTGACGGAGTGGCCCGCCCACCAGTTCGGCGGCTCGACCTTGGAGATGGTGGGCGCACCCTGCGCCGCGCAGACCGCCGACGCCGCACACACGAACAGGAGGGACAGAAGGAGGCGCGCGGTTGACGTTCTGAGAGTCGTCATAATTGTAATCGGGTGTGAACGTGACCCCTCAGCCCCACGTCTGCTTGAACTCGTAGCTTTCGGCCGTGTGCTCGGGGCGCTGCTCGGGCGGGACGGCGGGGAAGCGGCCGTAGAGTTCGGCGAGGCGGCGCAGGCGCGCGCTCAACTCCTCATTTAAATCTCCCGCGCCGAAGCGCCACGTCCAGTTGCCGGACATCGTGGCGGGCGTGTTCATGCGCGCCTCGGAGCCTAAGCCGAGCACGTCCTGCAAGGGCACGAGCGCCGTGTCGCCCGCGGAGGCGTAGAGGGCGCGGATGAAGTCCCAGTTAATTTCGGAGCCGTCCGTGTCGAAGTAGTCGAGGCAGAACTGCCGCTCGCGCTCTATCTTCTCCGCGGAGCGGACGGAGGAGCCGCCGGGCTGGCTCCGGAACCAGCCGAGGGCCGTGTCGTTGTCGTGCGTGCCGGTGTAGACGGCCGTGTTGCGGACGTAGTTGTGCGGCAGGTCCTTGTTCGTCGTGTCGGTCGAGAAGCCGAACTGTAAAATCCTCATGCCGGGGAAGCCGAACTCGTCGCGCAGCTCGATGACGTCCGGCGTGATGAAGCCGAGGTCTTCGGCGATGATGGGCAGCTCGCCTAAGGCGGCCTTGATGGCGGTAAAGAGTTCGCGCCCGGGGGCCGTCACCCAGCGGCCGCGCTCGGCCGTCCGGTCGCCGCCCGGCACCTCCCAGTAGGCCGCGAAGCCGCGGAAGTGGTCGATGCGGATCACGTCCACCAGCGAGAGCGTCGCGCGCACGCGCTCGACCCACCAGCCGAAGTTGTCTTCGCGCATCCTCTCCCAGTCGTACAGGGGGTTCCCCCAGAGCTGCCCCGTCTTGCTGAAGTAGTCGGGCGGGACTCCGGCGACGACCGACGGGCGGCCGTCCTCCTTCAGCTTGAAGAGTTCCGGGTGCGCCCACACGTCGGCCGAGTCCTGCGCGACGAAGATGGGGATGTCGCCGACGATCTGGATGTTCTGCCCCTTGCAGTATTCGCGCAGACGTGCCCACTGGTCGAAGAAGAGGAACTGCTTGAACTTCACCTCCTCGATCTGTTGGGAGAGCCGCGTCCGTGCTTCTTCTAAAGCCGCCGGGTCGCGTTGGCGGAGCGGCGCCTCCCACTCAGTCCACGCCGCCTCTTCGCGCTCTCGTTTGAGCGAGCGGTAGAGCGCGTAGTCGTCGAGCCAGCCGGCCGAGGCGGTCTTGAACTCCTCGAAGGCGGCGGCGACGAGCGCGGGCTCGGTCTCGCGGAAGTTGTCGAAGGCTTCTTTGAGGAGCGCCTCCTTGTGCGGGAACGCCTCGCCGTACTCGACGCGGTCTTCGGGGAGCGTGTGCAGACCTTCGAGCGCGCCGGGCGCGAGCAGGCCCTGCTCGACGAGCAGCTCGGGGCTGACGAGCAGGGTGTTTCCGGCGAAGGCCGAGAAGCATTGATAGGGCGAGTTGCCGTAGCCCGTCGGCCCGAGCGGCAAGACCTGCCAGAGGCTCTGCCCCGCGGAGGCCAGGAAGTCTACGAAGCGGTACGCCTCGTGTCCGAGGTCGCCGACGCCGTGGCGGCCCGGCAGGCTCGTCGGGTGCAAAAGGATGCCGCAGGCTCTTGGGAAGCTCACCTTCTACCTCGCGCGTATTTGGGTTGGTTGAAAGCTACAACAAATAGAGCGCCGCGGCAACGGAAAAGCGCGGTTTGCCCTCCCTTTACCGTCCGTTTATTTACCGCTTCCTTTACCGTCCGTTTAGCGGCGGGCTCCGCCCGCCGGCCCGAGCTGTGAATGTCACGTGGGCAGGCGGGCGGAGCCCGCCTCTAAACGGGAGACGGTAAACTCAAAAGCAACCAGCTCTAATAAAGCTTGTAGAAGACGGCGGATTTCGCCGGCACGGTCAGCTTCAAAGAGCCGGCGGCGACCGTCGGTCGGTCTTTCGCCACGTGGAGCGGTTCGAGGCGCGCGCCGTCGCGCAGGGCGAGGTAGGAGGCGGGGACGTTTATCTCCTTCGGCGCGGCGGCGCGGTTGAGGGCGACGACGATTGTCTCCCGAGAGTCGCGGCGGGCGTAGGCGTAGGAGTCTTCGTCGAAGTGCAGGTCGAGGAGCGCGCCGCGGCGCAGCGCCGTGTGCTCGCGGCGCAGGCGCAGGAGGTCGCGCGTCCATTCGTACATGCGCTGCTGCGAGGCGGTGCGCCCCTCCTTCGTGAAGGCGTCGCGCGCGTCGCCCGCGAAGCCGCCGGGGAAGTCGCGCCGGTTGTCCGGGTCGTCGCCGCCCTCCATCGCTATCTCCTCGCCCGCGTAAAGCTGCGGCGTGCCGCGGATGGTCACGACGTAGGCGAGGTGCAGCATCGCGCCTTCTACGCCGGCGCCCGGCAGCGACATGAAGCGGCGCGTGTCGTGGTTGTTCGCCATCGTGACGAGGCGCGAGGGGTCGGGGTAGAGCGAGTCGGCGCGGAGGATGAACCGCAGGTCGGAGGCGGGGCGCTTCCCCGTAAAGACGTTGCGCGAAACGTCCCACGCGGGGAAGTCGAAGACGGCGTCCAGCCGCGTGTCGATGCCGTCCCAGCCCTCCCGGCCGCCGGCGAAGAAGCTCGTGTGGACGGGGTCTTCGTTCCAGACCTCGCCGACCATCCACATCGAAGGGTACTGGCGGTCGAGCGCGGCGTTCAGGTCGCGCAGGAAAGAGCGCGGCATGTACTGCGCCGTGTCCTGCCGGATGCCGTCGATGCCGGTGACGCCGACCCACCAGAGCGAGTTCTGTATCTCGTAGCGCGCGACCTCCGCCTGCTCCTGATTCATGTCGGGCAGGTCGTCGGAGAACCAGCCGTCGAGCGTCTTGCGCCGCTCCGCCTCGGGCGCGTGCGGCGAGAGCAGCATGTCGCCGCGGAAGGGGTTGCGCATGTGGTCGGCCAGGGTGCCGTGGAACCAGTCGGGCAGCGGCGGGTTCTTCACCCACTCGTGCTGCGAGCCGACGTGGTTGGCGACCTGATCCTGAATGATCTTGATGCCGAGGGCGTGCGCCTTCTCGACCAGCTCTTGCAGCGTCTCCAGCGTGCCGAAGCGGTCTTCGACGGCGTAGTAATCGACGGCGTGGTAGCCGTGGTAATAGGTGTTCGGGCACCAGGGCTTGTCGCAGCGGTTGACGCCGTTCCAGTTGTCGTGCCAAGGCGTCAGCCAGAGGGCCGTCACGCCCAGTTCCTTCAGGTACGGCAGGCGTTCGATGATGCCGCGGAGGTCGCCGCCGTGCCACGCGCGCGCGTTTGCGCGGTCGTTCGCCTCCGAGGGCGAGTCCGCGGGCGCGTTGTTCTTCGGGTCGCCGTCCGCGAAGCGGTCGGGCATGATGAGGTAGATGACGTCGTCGTTCGTTATCCCTTTGAAGTGGGTCGCGGGGTCGAGCGGCCGGTTGATGCGGAAGGTGAAGGTCGTGCGGTTGGCGTCGGCCGCCATCCCGCCGTAGACGTTGAACGTGTAGTCGCCGGGGGGCGTCGTGGGGTCGATGTAAACGTCGGCGAAGAGGTAGGTGCCCGACTCGTTCGAGCGCACGCCGGAGGTTCTGAACCGCCCACCGGGCGGGGGGCCCACGTGCGCGCCCTTGAGGTGGCGCCCGCGGATGAGCAGGCGCACGGGGTTGACGGTGTGCCCGGCCCACCAGGAGGGAGGCTCCACCTTGCTGACGTGAAAGGTGTTGTCCTGCGCGCGCGCGAACGCGGCCGCCGCGAGCAGCAGCGCGCACGCGGCGAGCGAACTGGAGAAGGATTTTGTTCTCATTAGACTCACGGCCGCGGCGATAGCGGTCAGAACCGCCCGCGGTAGCGGGCGGCCCGTCATTACCCGTATGTTCCGTCTCACAAAGGGCCGCCCGCTACCGCGGACAGTTCTGACCTGATTTGCGGTCTCGCCCTAACGCTTGAGCGTGCGCACGTAGGCGATTGCCGCGGCGATCTCCTGCCGCGAGAGCTTCTTCTTGAAGGCGGGCATCTGGCCGAGCCCGTTGGAGACCGCGGCGATCATGCGCGCGTTGCTGCGCCTGCGCTGCCATTCCGGGTCGGTCATGTCCGGCGGCTCGACGACCTCGGCCAGGCGCGTCCGGCCCGCCCCGTCCGCGCCGTGACAGCGCACGCAGTTCGCCTCGTAGACGGCGCGGCCGCGCTCCGCCTGTGACTGCCCCCCCCCGCGCTTCGGCTGGGCCGCCCCGGAGTTGGCGGAGACGACGGCCGCGAAAAAGCAGGCGGCCGTTAAAGACAGGATGACTTTCAACCTCTTCATGAGATGAGCTACCCCTTGAGTTTACTTCCGACGGCAAGTCCTCGCCTCAGAGCCCGGGGGGCTTCCGCGGGGCGTTCGGCTCCTGCACGTTGACCGAAGGCTCCGGCAGCGGCTGCTCCTCGGGCGGGCGCGGCTCGCCGCCCCCTTCGGCCGCCTGGCGCGAGCCCTCCAGCCTCTGGAAGAGCGCCAGCTCCTCCTTCGCCTCGGCCGTCCTCTTCAGCCGCGAGAGCGCGAGGAAGAGTTGGTAGTGGACGCCCGGGTCTTTCTCGTTGAGCGCCGCCGCCGCGCGCAGCACCTCGACCGAGTCCTCGTAGCGCTTCAGGCGCAGCAGCAGCCGGCCGAGGTCGTAGCGCGGCGGGAAGAGCTTCGCGTCGAGCGCGATGGCGCGCCTGAGCAGTTGCTCGGCCTCGGCGTCGCGGCCGCGCTGGATGGCGATGTAGCCGAGGTTGGCGTACACGTCCGGGCTGTCGGGCCTGAGCGCCAGAGAGCGGCGGAAGGCCGCCTCCGCGTCGTCGTAGAGCCCCTGCCCGCGCGCCGCGTAGCCGACGAGGAAGTGCACCTGCGGCACGTCGGGGAAGCGCCGCGCGGCCTCCTCGTAGACGGCGCGCGCCGCGTCGTAGCTCTGCCGACGGAAGTGCGCCGCGCCGAGGCGCACGTAGTAGACGAGCCTCGCGGGGTCTTGTTTGAGCGCGCGCTCGTAGAACGGGACGGCGTCGGCGGTGCGCCTGCGCCTCGACAGCTCCTCGGCGATCATGAAGTTCGCCTCGGGGTACTCGGGGCGGACTGCGAGTGCCTTCTGCCAGTGGCCGAGCGCCTCGTCGCCACGGGCGCGCGCGGAGGCGACGAGCCCCAGCCGGTAGTGCGGCTCCGCCTCGTCGGGGCGCAGCGCCGCCGCCGCTTCCAGAGCGCGCGCGGCCTCCTCGAAGCGGTCGAGGTTGTAGCGCGCGACGCCGAGGTTGTAGAGCACCTCGTAGGTGTTCGGCCGGAGCGCGTCCGTGCGCTCGAAGAGGCGCGCGGCGTGTTCGTAAGCGCCCCCTTGCGCGAGCGCGAGCCCGAGCGTGAAGAGTGCGCGCGGGTCGTCGCCCGCGCCGCGCTCTATCGTCGAGATTAACTTTGAAGCCTCCCCCGCGCGCCCCGCGCCGAGGTACGAGCGCGCGAGCAGGAGCAGGAGCGTCGGGTCGCCGCGCACGTCGGCCGGCGGCTCGCCCGCGCGCACGCCCGACGCGCGCTCCAAGAGCGGGATGGCGCGGCCGTAGTTGCCCAGAGAGGCGTAGACCGCGCCGAGGTTGTAGACGGACTGCGCGTGCGCGGGCGCGAAGCGCAGGACGGTCTCGAAGGCTTCGACGGCCTGCCCGAGCCGGTTCGTGCGCGCGAGCAGGACGCCGAGGTTGGCCTGCGCGGGGACGCTCGTCGGGTCGAGGCGGATGGCCTCGCGGTACTCGCGCTCGGCCTCAGAGGCTTGCCCGCGCTGGTCGAGGATGACGCCGAGCAGGGTGCGCGCCTGCGCGTCGCGCGGGGACGCCGTGACGACCTGCCGCGCGCGCGCCTCGGCCTCCTCCAGCCTGCCCGCGTTGAGGAGCGCCGCGGCCTCGCTCAGGGCGGCCGTGTTGTCGGCGGCCGAGGGCCTGTCGGCCGGGCGCTGCGCCTGACGCGGCGGCCTCTTCTGCGCCGACGACGGGGCGGCGAACGCGCAGAGGCACAGGGCGGCGGCGACGACCGCGACCGACGCGCCGAGCCGCGCGGACGAATTCCCTTTCCCGAAAGTCATCACGAACACGCGCGGCCTCAGCGCGAGGCCATCGCGCACTTGAGCTTCTCCTCGCCGCCCGGCGCGACGCAGAGCGCGAGCAGCGCGCCCGCCAACGTCGTCAGGTCTAACGGTCTCGTCTTCATCTTCGCCAGCTTAAGTCGCGGCGCGCCGGTTTCTCAAGCCGGGCGGCGCCGAAAAAGAACGGGGCGGCGCGCCGCAAAGAGCCCGCGCGCCGCCCGAGTCAGTCTCCCGCGCCGTCGGCCGGGTTAGAAGATCAGCTTGATGGAGAACTCCATCTGCCGCCGCCGCTGCTCGCTGATGTCGCGCCCGAACTCGCCCGTGTTGTTGAAGTCGTTCTTCGGGGTCGAGCGGTTGACGCGGTTCAGGACGTTGAAGGCCGTGAAGCGGAACTGCGCGGCGAAGTCCTCGCTGATCCAGCGGGCGGGGAAGTTCTTGAAGAACGAGGCGTCCCAGTAGAACTGCTGGCGGCCGCGGAAGACGTTGCGGCCGAGCGTGCCGATCTTCGGGCCGTTCGGGAGGCTGGCGAAGATGGGCGTGACCGCCGGGCGGAAGGCCGCGCGATTCAGCTCGCGCCCGGCGGCGCGGTCGGCCGCCGTAGGCGTCGGGTCGCCGATCAGATCGACGCGCCCGCCGTCGGCGGTCACCGTGTAGACGGGGCCGCTCTGCCACGCGACGATGTTGTTGAACTGGAAGCCGCCGACGAAGAAGTCCAGCGCCGCCGGCATGTCGCCGCCGTAGGCGCGCCCCCGGCCGAGCGGCAGGTCGAGGACGTTGGCGAAGGTGAAGCGGTGGCGCACGTCCGTGTCGGAGTTGGCGCGCTCCAGCTCCGGCCGCGTCGGGTCGTCCGGGCCGCAGTCGCGCGGGCCCGCGCCGTTGCCGCAGATGCCGCCCGGCGAGTCGTCGATGGCGTGCGCCCAGGTGTAGCTCGAAAGGATGGAGAGGCCGCGCGAGTAGCGCTTCTCCAGCTTCGTCTGCAAGGAGTCGTAGCGCGAGCTGCCCCTGTAGCGCGTGGCGATGACCTCGTTAATCCCCAGAATCTCGCGCGAGCCGGGGCCGCCCTGGTCGCCCGCCACGCCGATGTTGGTGACGGTCAGCAGGTTGCGCCCCAGCGAGCCGACGTAGGCGACCTCGGCCAGCCAGTTCGGCGCGAACTCCCACTGCCCCGTCAGGTTGTACTGGTGGAAGTAGGCGTCCTCGCGGTTCGGGTCGTTGAAGAGGATGCGGCGGTCGGTCGGCGCGGGGAAGATCGTGCCCGGCGCGGCCGGGATGACGGTGGCGGTCGGGACGCCCACGTCGAAGAGGTTGCGGATGGCGACGCCCGCCGGGCAGCCCGCCGGGTTGGTGATCGGGTTGCAGCTATAGCTGGACGCGCCCGTGCCGGGGTTGGCCGTGAGCGGCTGCTGCCCGCTCACGTCGGTCGAGTAGACGATGCCGTAGCCGCCGCGCAGGACGAGCGTGTGGTCGGCCTTGAAGCCGCTGTAGGCGAAGCCGAGGCGCGGCCCGAAGTTGTTCCGGTCGGTCTCGGCGAGGTCGCGCCCGCCCGGCGCGCCTTCGCCCGCGACGATCATCGTGCGCGTCGCCGGGTCGAAGTTCGCCTGCTGGTCGAAGCGCTCGGTCGGCGCGGTGAAGATGTCGTAGCGCAGGCCGAGGTTGAGGGTCAGGTTGGGCGTCGCCTTCCAGTCGTCCTGGACGAAGAAGGCGATCTCCTTGTTCGACTGGAAGTAGGGGCCGCCCGGGTCGCCGCGGGTGATGAAGCCGGGGCGGTAGCCCAGGAGGAAGTTGGCGAGCGCCGAGCCGGTGTCGTGCGGGCCGATGCCGTTGTAGTTGCCCGAGACGAAGCCGCTCCCCGTCGTGCCGTACTGCGTGTTGGTCTTGGTGCCGCCGGTGCGGCCGCCGTCGTAGTTCGAGTTCTGGCGCACGCGCAGGTCGCCGCCGAACTTCAAAGTCTGGTTGCCCTTGACGACCGTCACGGCGTCGGCGAAGTTGAAGTTGTTCGAGAGGAAGTAGAAGGGGCCGCCGTCGCCGGTGAACTCGGTGGCGCGGTCGGCGCCCGTCAGCTCGTCCACGATGCCGAAGAGGATGATGCCGCTCGACGTGGGGCCGAGGTTGATGTTGCGCGCGCCGAGGTTGGCCGAGATGTCCGGGGAGAAGCCGCCCGTGCCGTTGACGCCCGTGTTGAAGATGCCGATGTCCACGCGCGTGAACCCGAAGCGCGCGTCGTTGACGATGGTCGGGCCGAAGGTGTGCGTGTCGCCCATCGTGAAGCCGCGCGAGTTGCCGAACTCGTCGCCCGCCGAGGGGCCGGCCGGGAGGTCGTTCCCCGTCGGCGAGGAGCCGAGCGGGAAGAAGTTGTCGCGCTGGCGCGCGCTCTTCGAGCGGCTGTAGCGGGCGAAGAATGAGTTGTTGTCCGTCACCCGGTGGTCGATCTTGATGTCGTAGCTGTCGAGGTTGTAGCCCTCTTTGCGGTTGGTCTGGTAGTTCCGGCCCGCGCCCGGCAGGTTCGGCAGCGGGAAGGCGTTGACGTAGTTGAGGGCGAACTGCGAGAACGGGCCGCAGGTCGGGCAGTTGCGCAGGTCGTTGCCGGGGATGGGCGTCCCGTTGGGCGCGAAGATCGTCCCCTGCGGGGCGTTGACCGTGCCGCCGCCCGCGAGCGTGTAGGTGCGGATGTTGCCGGGCTGGAGCAGCTCCGAGAAGTCGCCGACGCGCATCCGCGCGGTCGGGACGGGGACGGCGGAGGGCGACTCGCCGCCGCCGAAGATGGGCGTCGCGTTGCGGCGCATCTCCGTCGAGAAGAAGAAGAAGGAGCGGTTGCGCCCGTCGTAGAAGTGGGGGGTCCCCTCGCCGAAGCGCGGCAGGAAGATCGGGCCGCCGACGACGCCGCCGAAGTTGTGCGTCACGTAGTTGGGGATGCTGTTGTTCACGCCGCCGTCGTCGAACCGCGAGGCGGCGGCCGAGAGGAAGCGCCCCTGGTAGACCTCGTAGGCCGTGCCGTGGACTTCGTTGCCGCCCGACTTGAAGGTCGTCTGCACGATGCCGCCGCCAGCGCGCCCCGACTCGGCCGAGGGCACGCTCGTCTCGATCTTGAACTCGGCGATGGCGTCCGGGTTCGGGAAGATGGCGATCTGGCCGAACTGCGACTCGTTGTTGTCCACGCCGTCGAGCGTGAAGTTGTTGTTGGTGGCGCGCGCGCCGTTGACGACCATCACGGAGCCGCCCGACTCGCGGAAGCGCGTGGACTCGGTGTTGTTTTGACCGCCGCCGCCCGCGACGAAGTTGCCGCCGCCGCCGAGGAGCCCCAGGTTCGGGCGCGTCACGCCGGGCGAGAGCGCGGCGAGCTGCGTGAAGTTGCGCTGCGTGAGGGGGAGGTCCGTGACCTGCCGCCCCGTGATGAGGTCGCCGCGCACGCTCGTCTCGGTCTCGGTGAGCGGGGCCTCGGCCGTCACCGTGACGGTGCCGCCGCTGACTGCCCCGGCCGTCAGCGTCACGTCCACCGCCTGGCGCGAGGCCGTGTCAACCTTGACCTCGTCGACGACCGACTGGCTGAAGCCGGAGGCGTCTACGGTGACGCGGTAGACGCCGGGGTCGAGCGCGGGGATGGCGTAGGTGCCGTCGTCGCTCGTCGTCGCCTCGCGCGACTGGCCGTCGGCGACGTTGGTCACGACGACCTTGGCGTCCTTGATGACCGCGCCGTTGGGGTCGGTCACAGTGCCCGCGATGGTGCCCTTGTTCGACTGCGCCGACGCGCCGACCGCGAAGGCGGCCAGCAGGAGGGCTGCGCAGCCGGCGCGTAAGAAGGTGCGGGAGACGTTGCGGAGTGTAGTCATAACAAACCTCGATTACGGACGGGCGCGCCGCGCCCACCGGCCTTGAACCGAAAGCCGCAGACTCACACCAAAACTGACAGGTGTGCGACGACCCACGGGGTTAGGCCGTCTGAATGTTTGAGAGCTGTTGCGAGATAAGAAATGTATCGCCGACCGTTTGTTGCCTGTCCGAACGAAGTCTTTTTAATATAGATTCAAAAGCCTGTCAACGAATTTCTCTCCGGCCGCCTCCGAAGGCGTCGGCGTCCGACTCAGCCCACGTCGCCGAGCCTCTTTTTAGACTCGTCGATCAGCCCGTTGTTGCGCTCGTAGGAGTGGGGCGCGGCCTCTTCCCCGACGCGGGGCGGGTAGATACGTTTGTGATAGACGGGGTAGGCTTCCGTCCGCAGGTGCGCGAGCATGTGGTGGCCGCGGCGCGCGGCGCGCTCGTGGCGCAGGGCGGAGATGTCCACGGGCGCGACGACGATGCGCTCGCCGGGCCCGGGGCTCGCCTCGGCCAGGACGCGGCCGTCGAAGTCCACGACCATGCTCCCGCCGGGCCACGAGTAGGGCGGGTAGTGTCTGAGGCTCGCGCCCTGGTTGGCGGCGACGACGTAGGCCGTGTTCTCAATCGCGCGGCAGCGGTTGACGACCGTCCACCAGTCCATCGGCGGCGTCGCGCCCCACGGATCCATGTAGGCCGAGACTCTGACGAGGACCTCCGCGCCGTTGGCGGCGAGCTGGCGCATCGCCTCGGGGAAGAGCCAGTCGTAGCAGACGGCGCAGCCGATGCGCCCGATCTCGGTGTCGGCCACGGGGAAGAGCGGCTCGTCGTAGCCCTCCAGGTCGTGCGGGCTCGCGTGCACCTCGTACGGAATCCACGTGTTGACCTTCCGGTACTTGTAGAGCACGCCCTCGGGGCCGACGAGGCAGGTGGTGTTGAAGACCACGCCCGGGTACTTGTCGTCGCGCTCAAGCATCGTCCCCGACTGGACGTAGACGTTGTGCTCGCGCGCCTTCATCCCGAGCGCCTCGGTGTGCTCGTTCGGGATCTGCACGGCGAGCTTCTCCAACAACTCCTTCACGGTCGCGAACACCGGCGCCGCGTGCGCGAACTCGGGGAAGACGACCAGACGCACCGGCAGGAACGGCGCCGCCCCCGCCACCGCCGAGTCGATCAACGACAGCATCCGCTCCGTGTTGCGCCGCATCTCGCGCCGCTCCAACGGATTCGGCAAGTCCGTCTGACACGCCGCGACCGAGTAACGAATGTGGTTCATAAAACTCCTCGAAGGATTGCGCCGTAGAAAGAAGGGAGCGGGTGGATTCTAAACAGCACGCCCTCCGTCTGTCACCTTCGGAAGGCACGTGCCGGGCGCTGAAACCTTACCACCGTGCGGCGCGTTTGACTGGCAGCGCGGGGCGGTCTAGCATCGGTGCTCCCGCTCTTCCGTTCGACCCGAGGCAATTGGATTTCATCCGAAAAACGGTAACCGGAAACCTTAGCACGCACGGCGGCAGGGGTGTCTGCGCCGGGGCGTCCCACCTTTCGACAGGAGTCTCTTATGAACCGCAAACGATCCTCGGCGCTCCTGCTGCTCGTGCTCTCCGTCTCGACGCTCACGGGAGGCATGCCGCGCGTGGCCGACGCTCAAACTAACAAGGCCGTCCAGCTCGAATCGCTCGCCGAAGGCAAGGCCGCCGGCGGCTTCCGCGCCGAGGCCCTCTACCTCAACGACTCGGACAAGCCCTTCGGCGCGCGCCTGCGCCACGCGCGGACGGGCTTCACGCTCGACTACCTGCAGATTCAGTCGGTGCCGCAGGTCTTCCTGTGGGTCAACTCCTTCCCGACCTCCGAGCACGGCGAGCCGCACACGCAGGAGCACCTGCTGCTCGGCAAGGGCAACGTCGGGCGCGCGCACGCGGGCTTCGAGAGCATGTCGCTCGCCGGGTCGTCCGCCTTCACGCAGCAGTGGCGCACGGCCTACCACATGCACACGGCCGCCGGGCCGGAGGTCTTCTACAAGCTCTTCGAGAGCCAGGTGAACGCGCTGCTCCACCCCGACTACACGGACGAGGAGATACGGCGCGAGGTGAGCCACTGGGGCGTGAGCGAGAACCCCGCGGACAAGAAGCTCTCGCTCGAAGAGAAGGGCACGGTCTACCAGGAGATGCGGACGACCTACGACCGCCCCATCAGCCGCCTCTTCCGCGCGCTGAACCAGACGGTCTACGGCGCGACTCACCCGCTGGCGATGTCCTCGGGCGGCTGGCCCGACTCCATCCGCGAGATGAAGCCGGAGGACATACGCAAGTTCCACGCGGACAACTACCGGCTCGGCAACATGGGCATGGTCGCCTCGTTCCCGAAAGAGATGCCTTTGGGCGACGTGCTCGCGCGCCTCGACGCCATCTTCAACAGGCTCGAGCCGAAGCAGGAGAGCCGCCGCTTCATGTCCGAGTCGGACATCCCCGACCCGAAGCCCGCTCCCGCCGGCACGATCAGGCTCGTCGAGTACCCGCACAAGAACGAGCAGCAGCCGGGGTGGCTTCTGTTCGCGTACCCGGCGCAGCTCACGCTCGACACGAAGGAGAAGACGCTCCTCAGCCTCTTCCTCTCGAACGTCGCGGGCGACCCGACGACAAACCTCTACAAGCTCTTCGTCGATTCCAAGACGCGCGTGATGGAGACGGGCGCGAAGAGCGTCTTCTCGTTCCTGGACGACGAGATGGTCGAGGGCAACCCGGTCTACGTCGGGCTCACCGACGTGGCCCCCGCGAACATGACGGACGAGAAGATCAGGGACATCCGTCAGAAGATCATGGACGAGATGAGGCGGGTCGCTTCGTTCGCCGACGGCTCGCCGGAGCTGAAGGAGTTTAACGAGCGCCTGAAGAGCCGCGTCGTGCAGACGCGCCGCACGCTCTCGAAGCTCGTCAACTCGCCGCCGGGCTTCGGCTTCCGCAGCTCGGACTCCGGCTGGATGACGCACCTCATCGACCTCAACCGCACGCCCGGCTTCCGCAAGTCGGTCACGCTCAAGCCCGAGCTGGCGGCGGTCGAGCAGGTCGTCTCTTCGGACAAGAACGCGTGGCGCGACCTCGTCGCGCACTGGAAGCTGGCCGAGTCCGTCCCCTACGCCGTCGCTGCGAAGCCCTCGCCGCAGATGCTCGCGCAGGCCGAGGCCGAGGGCGCCGCGCGCGCCAAGGCCGAGGCCGAGCGCGTGATGAAGAGGTACGGCCTGACGGACGAGCAGGAGGCTTTGCGCCGCTTCAAGACCGAGTACGACGCGACGACCGCGGAGCTTGAGAGGTTGGCGAGCCAGTCGGCCTCGCTCAAGTTTTTGGAGAAGCCGCCGCTCACGCTCGACGACCAGCTCGACTACAAGGTCACGCAGCTCCCCGGCAACGTCCCGCTCGTCGCCTCGAACTTCGAGAACATGACTAGCGCGACGACGGGGCTCGCGCTGCGCCTCGACGGCGTGCCGCAGGAGAGGCTCTTCTACCTCTCGGCGATGCCTTCGCTCCTGACGCAGGTCGGCGTCGTGAAGGACGGCCGGGCCATCCCCTTCGAGCAGATGAGCGAGATGCTGAAGAAGGAGATTCTCGCGCTCAACAGCTACTTCAGCACCAACTTCCGCACGAACCGCGCGGAGCTGGTCGTGCGCGGCGCGGGCAACGACGCGGCCGAGTCGCAGCGCGCCTTGCAGTGGACGAAGCTCGTGCTCACGAGCCCCGACTGGCGGCCCGAGAACCTCGCGCGCATCCGCGACGTGGTCGATCAGGTCTTGAGCGGCATGCGCAACCGGACGCAGGGGTCGGAGGAGTCGTGGGTCAACGACCCGGCGAACGCCTACTGGCGGCAGGACAACCCCCTGCTCCTCTCGGTCTCTTCGTTCATGACGCAGGCGCACAACGTCCACCGCCTGCGCTGGCTCCTGAAGGACGCCAGCGACGCCGCGCAGCGCGAGGCCCTCTCGAACTTCTTCGAGAGCCTGGCCAGCGCCGGCAGGTTCCCGGTGGTCACGGCGTCGAACGAGAGCTTCGAGGTGGCCGTGGCCCGCGCCGCGCAGATGACGCGGCGCGACCTGAAGGGGCTCCTCGCGGCCATGCAGGGCGACAAGGAGGCGGCCGCCAAGATTCAACCCACGGTCGATACCTACCTCGTCGCCTTCAACAAACTCCCCGACGGCGCGAAGGCGCTCGCGGCCGACGCGGCGAAAGACCTCGACCAACTGCTCGCAGACATTCCCGACGAAACGCTCGGCTCCGACTGGCAGTACCTCGTCCGCCAGATTCGGCGCGACCTGCTCGTCCCGCCCGCGCAGGCGCTCGCCGAGCTGAACGAGGTGCGGCAGAGCCTGTTGAAGACCGGCGGGGCTCGCATGTTCATGATCGGCTCGACGCCCGTGCGCGCCTCGCTCGAGCCGGGCGTGCGCGACCTCCTCGCGGGTCTACAGGCCGCGCCGCACGCGCCCGCGAAGTACACGACGGCGAGGCTCGTCGAGTCGCAGGTGCAGCAGCGCGCGAAGGATAAGAGCAGGCCGGTCTTCGTCGGGCTCGTCAACCCGAACACGCAGGGCGGCGTCTTCCTCAACTCCGCCCCGGCGGCGACCTACGCCGACGCGGACAACAGGGAGGCGCTGCTGGAGTTCCTCGCCTCGCGCCTCTACGGCGGCGGCGGCGCGCACGGCATCTTCATCAAGACGTGGGGCGCGGGGCTCGCCTACTCGAACGGCCTCGGCGGCTCGCCCGGCCTGGGGCGCGTCAGCTACTACGCCGAGCGCACGCCGGAGCTGCCGCAGACGCTCCGCTTCGTCATCGAGGAGCTGAAGAAGGCCAAGCCCGACCCCGGGCTCGTCGAGTACGCGGTCGCCGTCGCCTTCTCGCAGTTCCGCTCGGCCTCGGGCTACGAGTCGCGCGGCGAAGCGATGGCGACCGACATCGCCGACGGCACGCCGCCCGAGGCGGTGCGCAAGTTCCGCCAGGGGCTCTTAGACCTGCGCAAGTCGCCGAACCTCTCGGACGAGCTGTTCAAGCGGATGAACGTGGTCTACGCGCGCATCCTCCCCGGCCTCGGCGCGAAGGCGTCGGCGGTCGAGGGCGGCGTCTACTACGTCATCGGCCCCGAGAAGCAGCTCGCGGCCTACGAGCAGTACCTCAAGACGGTCGAAGGCCCCGACGCGCGCCTCGTCCGCATCTACCCGCGCGACTACTGGATTCGCCTGACCGACGCGGGCGACGTAAGCGGCCGACCGGGCACCAACTGACGCCGGACGACGAAGAGAAGGCCGCTCAAGCTAATGAGCGGCCTTCTTCATCTCCTATCTTTCACCTTTTTGCTCGAACCTTGGGCCTCGGAGAAGAAACGCCGAGCCTCCGAGAGCCGACTTTCAGCCTCAAGAGGCTCAGCTTTCAGCCTCCGAGGCTCAAATTTCAGCCTTCGAGGCCCAATTTTCTGCCTCGTGAGGTGGAACGTCGAGCCTCCGAGGCTCAGCTTTCAACCTCGTGAGGCTCAACCTTTCGCCTCCGAGGCCCAACTTTCAGCCTCCGAGGCTCAAATTTCAGCCTGAAAGGCTCAGCTTTCAGCCTCGGAGGCACGTCCTTCGACCCTAAAGCCTGAAATTTTGGCCTCGGAGGCGGAAAATTTCGCCTCCGAGGCCAAACGTTTAACGCGCGGCTTCAGCCGAAGATGTCGCGCACCTTGTCCATGAGGCCCTTGTCGGAGAGGTCTGTCTCTTCGATCTGGGCGAGCTGTTCGAGGAGCTTGCGCTGCTCGCGCGTGAGGGTGGTCGGCGTGACGACCGTGACCGAGACGAAGAGGTCGCCGCGGCCGCGGCCGCCCAAGACAGGCATGCCGTGCCCCTTCAGGCGGAAGACCGTGCCGGTCTGCGTCCCCGCGGGCACCTTCAGGCTCTCCTGCGCGTCGAGCGTCCGGACGGAGACCTCCGAGCCGAGCGCCGCCTGCGCGAAGGTGATGGGGACGGAGGCGTAGAGGTTGTTCCCCTGCCGCTCGAACAGCTCGTGCTCCTTGACGTGGATGACGACGTAGAGGTCGCCCGCCGGGCCGCCCTGCGCGCCCGCCTCGCCCTCGCCCGCGAGCCTTAAGCGAGACCCCGTCTCGACGCCCGCCGGAATCTTCACCTCGATCTGCTTCTCGCGCTCGACGCGCCCCGCGCCCTTGCACGTCTCGCAGGGGGTGCGGATGACGCGCCCCGCGCCGCGGCACTGCCCGCAGGTGCGCGCCACCGAGAAGAAGCCCTGCTGATACCTGACCTGCCCCGTGCCGTTGCAGCCCGGGCACGTCTCGGGCTGCGTGCCCGGCGCCGCGCCCGAGCCCTTGCACGCGTCGCAGGCTTCGAGGCGCGGCACGCGCAACTGCGCCGTCATCCCCTCGGCCGCCTCTTCGAGCGTCATCTCGAGGTCGTAGCGGAGGTCGGCGCCGCGCTGCGCCCCGCCGCGCCGGCCGCCCGCGCCGCGGCCGCCGAACACGTCGCCGAAGCCGAAGAGGTCGCCGAGGATGTCCTCGATGCCGCCGAACCCCTGCGCGCCCCAGTTGGCCTGCGCGCCCGCGCCCGAGGAGACGCCCGCGTGGCCGAAGCGGTCGTAGCGCGCGCGCTGGTCGGCGTCGGAGAGCACCGAGTAGGCCTCGGCCGCCTCCTTGAACTTCTCCTCGGCCTCCGCGTCGCCGGGGTTCTTGTCCGGGTGGTAGCGGACGGCGAGCTTGCGGTAGGCCGTCTTAATCTCCGCGTCGGTCGCGCCCCGGCTCACGCCGAGGACTTCGTAATAATCGCGTTTAGCCATCTCTTAAAAGTGATAAGTGACAAGTGACGAGTGACGAGTTAGAGGAAAATTCTAACTCGTCACTCGTCACTTGTCACCCGTGACTGCTTTCGACTTACCGGCCGTTGTGCTCGACTACGGGGTTGAGCATCGCCAGCGCGAGCTGCTGCGAGACGCGTTCGAGCTTCTGCGTGGCCTCCTGAATGGCCTCGACGTTCTCGCTCTTGAGCAGCTCCTCGCACTCCGCGAACGCGTCCTGCGTGATGGCGCGCTCGCCCGAGGAGAGCCCCGAGCCGAACTCGCCGAAGGTGCGCTGCGCGTTGCGCAGCAAGCCTTCGAGCTTCGCGCGCTGGACGAGGAGTTCCTTGGCGCGGCGGTCGGCCTCGGCCGACTGCTGCGCCTCGGCGATCATGCGGTCGATCTCGTCGCCCGAGAGGCCCGAGGTGGGCGTGACCTTCATCTGCTGCTGGCGGCCGCTCGCGCGGTCGGTGGCCGAGACGCTGAGGATGCCGTTGGCGTCCACCTCGAACACGACCTCGATCTGCGGGCCGCCGCGCGGCCCCGGCGGGATGCCGACCAGCTCGAACTTGCCCAAAGAGCGGTTGTGCTGCGCGATCTCGCGCTCGCCCTGCAGGACGTGAATCTCGACCGACGACTGGTTGTCCACGACGGTCGTGAACGTCTGCGAGTTGTTGAGCGGGATGGTCGAGTTGCGCTCGATGAGCTTGTGGAAGAGGCCGCCGCGCGTCTCAAGCCCCAGAGAGAGCGGGAGCACGTCCAGGAGCACGATGTCCTTCACGTCGCCGGTCAGCACCCCGCCCTGGATGGCCGCGCCCATCGCGACCACCTCGTCCGGGTTGATCTCGGCCGAGGGGTCTTTGCCGAATATCTCTCTGACGGTGCGCGAGATGATGGGCGAGCGCGTCTGGCCGCCGACCAGCAGCACCTTGTCGATGTCCTTCGGCTGGAGCTTCGCGTCCCACAGGGCCTTCTGGCACGGCTCGACCGTGCGCTCGACGAGGTCGGAGATGAGCCCCTCGAAGGTCTCGCGCGTCAGCGTCTTGCTGAAGTGCTTCGGCCCCGAGGCGTCGGCCGCGATGAAGGGCAGGTTGATGTTCGTCTCGGAGAGCGAGGAGAGGTCGCACTTGGCGCGCTCGGCCGCCTCCTTGAGGCGCTGGAGCGCGAGGCGGTCGTTGCGCAGGTCGATGCCGGTCTCCTCGCTGAACTGCTTCACCATCCAACTGATGATGCGCTCGTCGAAGTCCTCGCCGCCGAGGAAGGTGTTGCCCGAGGTCGCCAGCACCTCGTAGACGCCGTCGTTGATCTCCAGGATCGAGATGTCGAACGTGCCGCCGCCGAGGTCGTAGACGGCGATGCGCTCCGACTCGCCGCGGCCCAGGCCGTACGCGAGCGCCGCGGCCGTCGGCTCGTTGATGATGCGCTCGACGCGCAGGCCCGCGATCTTGCCGGCGTCCTTGGTCGCCTGCCGCTGCGTGTCGTCGAAGTAGGCGGGGACGGTGATGATGGCCTCGGTCACGGGCTCGCCGAGGAAGTCTTCGGCCGCGGCCTTCAGGCGCTGGAGGACGATGCCCGAAATCTCCTGCGGGCTGTAGACGCGCCCCTGCACCTGGATGCGCGCGTCGCCGTTCGACGCCTCGACGATCTCGAAGGGCGAGGTCTCGCGCGCGCGCACCACCTCGTCCTCCTTGTGCTTGCGGCCGATGAGCCGCTTGACGGCGTAGATGGTGTTGGCGGCGTTGGTGACGGCCTGGCGCTTGGCGATCTGGCCGACCAGCCGCTCGCCCTTGTCGGTGAAGCCGACGACGGTCGGCGTCGTGCGCCCGCCCTCCTTGTTCGGCACGATCTGCACCGCGCCGCCTTCGAGGACGGCCACGCAACAGTTGGTCGTGCCCAAATCGATTCCGACTACTTTGCCCATAACTTTTTCTCTCGTGAAACGTGAACGGTAAACCGGGACAAGAAAGGATTGGAGGAGGGAGAGTTAAGACCGTGACGAGTCGGGGGTCGGGATGACTCGTCACGGTTCACGGTTTGCGGTTCACGCCTTCGTGGCGACCTTGACCATGGCGGGCCGCAGCAGCTTGTCGCCGAGGCGGTAGCCGCGCTGCATCTCCTGCGTGACCGTGTCGGGCTCGTGTGCGTCCGTCTCCTCGGTGGCGACGGCCTCGTGGACGTGCGGGTCGAAGCGCTCGCCGACCGTGGGGACGACCTCGACCCCCAAGCCTTCGAGCACGCCGCCGAGCTGGCGGTTGATCAGCTCCACCCCGTGGAGGAAGTGCCGGAACTCCTCCGACTCTTTGACCTCGACGACGCGCTCGGCGTCGAGCGCGCGCTGGAGGTTGTCGAGCACCGGCAGGAGGCGGCGGACGACCTCGCCGAGTGCGCGGTTGTAGGTTTCGGTGCGCTCGCGCTCGGTGCGCTTGCGGAAGTTGTCGAACTCGGCCTGGCGGCGCGCGAGGCGGTCGCTCATCTCCTGCCGCTCGTCGGTGAGCTTTTTAAGCTCGGCCTCGACCCGTTTGAGTTCCGCGCGCGTCGCGATCAGCTCGACCTCCTGCGGGCCCGCGCCGGCCGGGGCGTTGCGCGCCGGCTCCTGGGCGGTTCCCGAAGCGCCGCCCCCGCCCTTCTCTTCCGGCTCCGCGTGCGAGACGGTCGTGTCCTGGTCGTTGCGGCTGCGCGGCTGCTCCGAAAGGTCTGTGCTGCCGGGGACGCCCGTCTCGCCCGAGCCGGTCTCGCCCGCCTCGCCGCTCTCGATGCGCCGCCCCATCTCGGTCGAGTCGTCGTAGGAGGACTGACGCCCCAACTCTTCGGGTGTCAGGTTCTCGGCGGGCGTGCCGCCCTCCGCCCGCCCGCCCCCCTCGTCGCCGACGAAACGCACGGGTATGCGATTCGGCTTCCGCCCGCCCTTGTTTGTCATGTCCGATTGAGTCATCCCTTTTGCAAGCCCTTCGCCGAAGCCGAAACGAACGCGAACTGTTTAAGTGTGAGCCGCCTCGCGCAGCACGCGCTCGACGAGGCGGGCGACGTAGTTGACGGCGGCCATCGTGCGCGCGTACTCAAGGCGCATCGGCCCGACGACGCCCACCGTGCCCCCGACGAAGCCTTCGCCGAGCCGGTACGGCGCGGTGATGAGCGCGCATGACCGCAACTGCGGCGCGCTGTGCTCGCGCCCGATGACGACGTGCACGTCGCCGAAGACCGGCTCGCGCGCGATGCACTCGTTCAGGATTTTGACGAGCCGCGACTTGGCCTCGAACGTGCGGAAGAGTTCGCGCAGGCGCTCCACGTCCGAGAAGTCGGGCTTGGCCAGGATGTTCGACGCGCCGTCGATGTAGACGTCGCCGGTCTCGCCCTCGCCGCCCTCGACGCTGCGCTCGAAGAGCAGCACGGCGTTCCTCAGGAGCCGGTCGTAGAGCGCCTTCTCCTCGCCCATCAGCGCGAGCACCTCGGCGCGGATGGTCTGCAAGGTCTTGCCCGAGAACTCCGCGTTGAGATAGCGCGCGGCCGACTCGAGCTCTTCCGCACTCAGGCGCTCGTCGATGCGGATGATCTTGTTCTGGACGACGTTCGACGCCAGCACCAGCACGACGAGGATGCGGCCGTCCGAGAGCGGCAGAAACTCTATGTGCTCCATCCGGCTGTCGGCCACCGGCGGCGAGACGACGATGCCGACGTTCTCCGAAAGCTCGGAGAGGACGTGCGAGACCTTCTCCATCAGCCTCGAAGGCTGCGCGAAGGCGTCGGGCGAGAGCCCGAGCCCGCGGTCGATGGCCGAGATGTCGGCGCGCGACAGGCGCGCGTCGCCGATGAAGTGATCGACGTAGAAGCGGTAGCCCTTGTCAGTCGGGACTCGGCCGGCCGACGTGTGCGGCTGCTCGACGAGCCCGTGCTCCTCCAGCTCGGCCAGCACGTTTCTGATGGTCGCCGAACTCCACCCCGCGCCGCACGCCGCACGCTCGGAGATGGAGCGCGAGGCCACCGGCTCGCCCGTCCGCAGGTGCTCCTTGATGACGGCGGCCAGCACGGCCTGGCCGCGCGCGTCGGGCGACCAGTCGGCCTGCGTCGGTTTGGTGGTGGCTCGGATTGCCATTGACTTTACTTGAGACGGCGAGCGGGGCTGCAAGGGGGAACGGGACGGGCACACGGCCTCCGGCGCCCATCTTTAAATTGTTTACAGTCCCCACTCCGCACTGTCAAGAATTAAATTCCCCGCCGCGCCGGGGTGGGCTGCCGGCCGGCCGCACCGCGGCCGCCCCGATTATAGCGAATCGCCGAAAACGCGCGCAAACCGCGCCCCCCGAGCCCCCTAAACCCTCTGCGGATTCGACTTACAAGACCGTCTCGACAACGGTCTCACGCCGCAGGGGTTAAACCGTTGCAGGGAAAGAGCTTGAGCGGGGTCGTTTTCGGCCTCGTTTCGGCGGGATGTGAAGGCCGGCCCGCCATTTGTCGGGAAGTAAAAGGCTTAGCCACCGTACGCAAACGACCGTTTGACGCCCCCCCGCGCGGCCTCTTAATATCGACCCTCACACACCGGTTACCGTGACGACAGTTCCAACCGTCTCCCGGCGGCTTCCCGGTCATAAAAATCGGCGCTCTCGGACGCAGGGTTATAAGCTTATGCCCCATCCCCAACCACTGCTCAGCACCCTTTTCGCCGAGGCCTTCCGCACGCTCGCGCCCAAGCGCACCGTGCCGGAGGTGGACGTTCGTTACTACCCTTACGCGGGACTGAACCACACCATCCGCCTGCGCTCGGGGCGCGTTTACGTCCGCCTCTCCGACGTGTTCAAGTCGGCCCCCTTAAACGTCCACCGCGCGCTCGCCTTCATCCTCGTCTCGAAGCTCCTGCGGCGCAAGGGCGCGCCCTCGCTTTACGAGAGGGTCTACCGTGACTACGCCTTCTCGCCCGAAGTCCTGCGCGCCTCCGACCTCGCGCGCCGCCAGCGCGGGCGCAAGGTGGTCTCTTCGGCGCAGGGTCGCGTTTATGATCTGGGACGAATGTTCCAGCGCTTGAACCAGCGCTACTTCGACGGGCGTCTTGAGAAGCCGACCCTCACCTGGTCGCAGCGGCGCACGCGCACCATCCTCGGCCACCACGACGGCGTGCACGACACCATCGTCATCAGCAAGACGCTCGACAGCGAGGACGTGCCCGAGTGGTTCGTCGAGTACATCCTCTACCACGAGATGCTCCACATCAAACACCCCGCGCGCCTCATCAACGGCCGGCGCTACTACCACACCAAGGCGTTCCGCGCGGACGAGCAGCGCTTCCCGCACTACCACGAGGCGCAGCGCTGGCTCGACCAGGTCGCGCGCCAGCGCCGCACCCTGCGCGCCCGCGCCGCCTGAAAATTTTAGTGAACTTTCCCGCCCGACCGTCGTTTACACGCACAGGAAGGTGGGCTCCTCCGGAAGGGCGGGCGGGCGACAGAAGACGACAACACTCCCTCCGTTGTCTCTTTTGTCTCCCGCCCGCCTCAAGGTTTTAGGCCGTCCAAATTTTCCCGCCCGCGTCCGCGCTTAAGGATTTCTTGACTCGCACCGACACGCGTGCTAGCTTCCGCCCTGCTTTCAACCCGAACAATCTCAGATTTCAAATCTGATATTTCAAATTTGGATTCAAGCACACCGGAGGACTCTGCTCATGAGCGAGAAGGTTTTCAAGGGGGTCGAGATCGTCGGCACCTCCGACCAGAGCTTCAGCCACGCCATCGAGGTCGCGGTCAGGCGCGCGCGCCAGACCTTGCGCGAACTCTCCTGGTTCGTCGTCGAGGAGATGCGCGGCGGTCTCCAGCAGGGGAGGCTCGAATACCAGGTCACGCTCCGCGTCTTCTTCAAGCTCGACTCGCAGGACAAGGCCGACTCCGAGGGCACGCTCGTCTAAAGTCCTGCCCGCTGGACAAAGGGGACGGCCGCTCGCTAGACTACGGGGTTTGCGAAAGGCGTCGCGGAGCCCTCTGTGCGGCCGCGCGGCACTTTCGGCAGAGACACGTCGAAATCCCAAACGCTTCGGAGTCAGATTTTTTATGGCAATATCCGCCACCCAAATCCGGAAGGGCATGGTCATCGTCTTCGAGGGCAAGCCCTGCAAAGTCCTCGACGCGCGCCACCACACGCCCGGCAACCTGCGCGCGATGATGCAGACGAAGCTGCGCGACCTGCGGACGGGCTCAAGCTTCGAGCACCGCTTCCGCTCGGCCGACACCGTCGAGCGCGCCCACCTCGAACAGCACGAGATGGAGTTCATGTACGCCGACGGCTCGCACTACCACTTCATGAACACGGAGAACTACGAGCAGACGGCTCTGAGCGAGGACGACCTCGGCGACATGGCGCAGTGGCTCCTGCCCGGCATGAGGATTCAGGCCGAGTATTATGAGGGCGCGCCCATCGGCATCGACCTCCCGCCCTCCATCGAGCTGACCGTGGTCGAGACCGAGCCCACGCTCAAGGGCGCGACGGTCTCGAACGTCAACAAGCCCGCGAAGCTCGAGAACGGCGTCACCATCTCCGTCCCGCCCTTCATCAACGAGGGCGACCGCATCCGCGTAGACCCGGCGGAGGGGCGCTACATGGAGCGGGCGAAATAAAAGTACTGAGTGCTGGGGACTGAGGACTGAGTGAAAGACAAACACTCAGTCCTCAGTCCTCAGTCCTCATCACTTATGTATTTTCTGTACAGCATCCTCCTCGGCATCGGCGTCCTAGCGCTGCTGCCGAGGTTTCTTTTGGACGCGGCGCGGCACGGGAAGTACGCGGCGGGGTTGGGCGAGCGCGCGGGGTCGCTCCCCGGGTTCGACGCGGGCGGCCGGCCCGTGGTGTGGCTGCACTGCGTTTCGGTCGGCGAGGCGCAGGCGGCGCGGCCTCTGGCGCGCGCGCTGTTGGAGGAGTACCCGGGCCACGCGCTCGTCGTCTCGACGACGACGCTGACGGGGCAGCGGGTCGCGCGCGGGGCTTTCGAGGGGCAGGCCGCGCTCGTCTTCTACTTCCCCTTCGACTGGGCCTGGAGCGTGCGGCGCGCCCTGCGCGCGGTGAACCCTTCGGTCGTCCTCCTGATGGAGACCGAGCTGTGGCCGCGCTTCTTCCGCGAGTGCGGGCGGCGCGGCGTCCCCGTGGCGCTCGTCAACGGCCGCATCTCCGAGAAGTCGTTCGGGCGCTACCAGCTCATCCGCCCCTTCATCCGGCGCGTGCTCGCGGACCTCTCGCTCGCGGCCGCGCAGTCTAAGGCCGACGCCGAACGCCTCGTCGCACTCGGCCTCGCGCCCGGGCGCGTGCGCGTCACCGGCAATGTCAAGTTCGACATCGAAGAGACGCACGCACACCCGCTGACCGAAGAACTGAGACGACGTTTCGACCTCGGCAAAGACCGCCCGCTCGTCGTCGCCGCCAGCACGCACGCGCCCGAGGAGGGCGTCGCCCTCGAAGCCTTCAGGCTCTTAAAATCCGGCGGGAGGCGCGCGCGCCTGCTCGTCGCGCCGCGACACCCGGAGCGCTTCGGCGTGGTGGCGTCGTTGATCGAGGCGTCGGGGTTAAGCTGGGCGCGTCGCACGGGCGGGCCGCGCGAGTCGGACAGGGACTGCGACGTGATCCTGCTCGACAGCGTCGGCGAGCTGCGCGCGGTCTACCCGCTGGCGGAGGTGGTCTTCGTCGGCGGGAGCATCGCGCCCGTGGGCGGCCACAACGTTCTGGAGCCGGCGCTCGAAGCGCGCGCCGTCGTCACGGGCCCGCACACGTCGAACTTCAAAGCAATCGTCGCCGCGCTCCTCGAACGCGAAGCCCTTATCCAGTTGCCGCCGTACGACAGGCTCGCCGGCGTTCCGCCCGCGGAGGGCGGCCGCTGGGAGGGCGCGCTGGCCGCGGCCCTTCGCGGCCTGCTCGAAGACGAGGGTAAGAGGCGGCTCATGGGCGAGCGCGCGCGCGCCGTCCTCGAAGAGAACCGCGGGGCCACCGCGCGCACCGTCGAACTGCTCGCCCCACTCCTGACTGAGATGTCGGATGCCGGATGTCAGATGTTAGTCGAAGAGAAGACACTGACATCTAACGTCTAACATCTGACGCCCGCCTTCATGTCGCTCGCACTGGCACCGCTCGGGCTTCTCTACGGCGCTGTGGCGCGGGCGCGTCTGCGCCTGTACCGCTCGGGCTTCCTCAAATCTGAAAGCGTCGGCGCGCCCGTGGTGAGCGTCGGGAATCTGACGGTGGGCGGGACGGGGAAGACGCCGCTGGTCGAGTGGGCGGCGAAGGCGCTCGCGCGCGAGGGGCGGCGCGTGTGCGTGCTGACGCGGGGTTACGGGCGCGCGGACGAGGGCCGGCGGGTCCTGGCGTCCGACGGCGCGCGCGTGCTGGCGGAGGCCGGGGAGTGCGGGGACGAGCCGAGGCTTCTGGCGGAGAGGCTTCTGGGCTCGGCCGCGGTCGTCTGTGACCGCGACCGCGTGGCGGCGGCGCGCTGGGCGCGGGAGGAGTTCGGGACGGAAGTCTTCGTGCTCGACGACGGCTTTCAACACCTGCGCATCGCGCGCGATTTTGACATCGTGACCGTGGACGCGACCGCGCCGTGGGGCGGCCGTGCCATGCTCCCGCGCGGGCGTCTGCGCGAGCCCGCGTCGGGGCTCGCGCGCGCGGACTGCGTGGTCATCACGCGCTCGGAGCTGGCCGAAGACCTGAAAGGCTTGCGCGCGGAGGTCGCGCGCGTGAGCGGGGGGCGCGCCGCGGTCTTCACGTCGCGCGTGCGGACGCTGGGGTTGAAGACGCCTGCGGGGGCGGACGTGAGTCTTGAGGGTGTGAGGGCCGGGGCGGTCGGGGCGTTCTGCGCGGTCGGCAACCCGCGGGCGTTCTTCGAGCACGTGCGGCGGGACGGGTTCGAGCTTTGTTACACGCGCGCCTTCAACGACCACCACGCGTACGCGCGGGCGGACGCGGAGGCCGTCTCGCGCGGGGCGGCCGGGCGGGGCGCGCGCGCGCTTCTGACGACGGCGAAAGACGCGGTGAAGCTGCGCGGGCTCGACTTCGCCCTCCCCTGCTACGTGGTCGAGACCGGGTTGGAGTTCGACGACGAGGCACGCCTGTTCGGCCTCCTGCGCGGCATAATTCGTTAACCGCAGAGACGCGGAGGCACAGCTTGTCGAGTAATGCTCTTCAAGCTGTGCCTCCGCGTCTCTGCGGTCAACTCTTAGCGGGGCTTGACGACGGGGGCGGGCGGGGCGTCGTCGAGCTGGGGCGGCTTCTCCTCTTTGGGCTTCTCTTCCTTCGGCTTCTCGTCCCTGGGCGGCGGGGGCGGCGGCGCGTCAACGTTGGCGTTGATGTTGAGCGGCCGGTTGCGCCTGGGCGTCGGCGTGGGCGGCGGCTCGTCCTCTTCCTCGCCTTCTTCGTCCTCGACCGGCGGCTCCTCCTTGATCTCTCCCGCCTTGCGCGCCGTGGGCGAGGGCGTGGCCCCCGGGTTCGGGTTGGCATCGCCCGCGGGCTGCGCCGCGCCTTCGACAGAGCCCCCGGCCGCGCCGCCGGGCGACGCCCCGGGGGTGGGCGAGCCCGAAGGGGCCGTGATGTTGCGCTCGGCCTGCCCCGTCGGCGGCGCGATGGGTTGGCCGGGCTGGCTGTTCGGGTCGGCCTGGAGCGGGGTCGCGTCCGGCTGCGGCGTCTCGTTGGAGACGCCGCGCCGCTGGAAGGCGAAGAAGACCGCGAAGACGATGGCGACCACCGCGATGGCCGGGACGGCGATGCGCCACGGGTTGAAGGAGGACTCGACGGGGAGCGGCGCGACGGGCGGCGGCAACTCTTCGCCGGTCGTGCCGGCGCGCGCGTAGTCGGCGCTGACGACCGTCGCCTCGTCGTCTTCGGCGCTGACGACCGTCGTGCGCGCGGGCTCGTTGGGCGAGGTCGGCGAGCCGATGCGATCCGTGTCGATGACGGCGGCCGCGGCGACCCCCGCGGCGGGGGCGGCGGCGGCGGCTTCGGCGAGCGCCGCGGACAGCTCGGTCGCCTTCTGGAAGCGTTCCTCCGGGCGCTTGGCGAGCGCGCGCGCGACGACGCGGCCGACCTCTTCGGGCAGGTCGGGGCGGTCTTCGAGGACGGAGGGCGGCGGCTCCTGGATGTGCTTCATCATGATGGCCGTCGGCGAGTCGCCCGAGAAGGGGACGTGGCCGGCGAGCATCTCGTAGACGATGACGCCGAAGGAGTAGATGTCGGAGCGCGCGTCGATGTCGGAAGCCTGCGAGCACTGCTCGGGCGACATGTACTGCGGCGTGCCGATGATGAGGTTGGGCGCGGTCAGGCCCGGGTCGGTCTCGTGGACGCTGCGCTCGGTCTGCTGAATCTTGGCGATGCCGAAGTCCAGCACCTTGGCCCAGTCGCCCCCCGTGGCCTCTTCGAGCATGATGTTGTCGCTCTTGAGGTCGCGGTGGACGACGCCCTCGTTGTGCGCGGCCTCCAGAGCGCCCGCGACCTGGCGGACGATCTCGGCCGTGCGCTCGAGCGTCATCGGCCCGCCGGTGCGCACGACGTCCTTGAGCGTGCGGCCGCGCAGGTACTCCATGACGAGGTAGACGACGCCGTTGTCCGACTCGCCGAAGTCCGTGACGTTGATGGCGTGCGGGTGGGAGATGCGCGAGGCGGCCTTGGCCTCGCGCGTGAAGCGGGCCACGATCTTGTCGTCGGCGGCCAGCGCCGGGTGCAGGACTTTGACCGCGACGACCTTCTCCATCAGGACGTGCGTCGCGCGGTAGACGCAGCCCATGCCGCCCTCGTCGATCTTGTCGTCGATGCGGTACTTGCCGGCGAGCACCTGGCCGACGAGGCGGTCTTCGTTGCCCGCCCTCTTCAGCACCGCGCCGTCGGCCGGGCACAGCGTCGTGGTCTCCGCGTACTGCCTACCGCATGTCGGGCAAGTCTTCATCGAGGTTAAGGCACCGCCTTCAACTCTGTTTCCAGGGGAGACCTGAGCGTATCACACCGCTTTCTCGCGGCGCAATGCGCACGTGCCCCAACGTACTTTAGACGCGCAATGCGTCACGAATTCCTCGGCCCGCGCCGCCGCGGACGCGCCTTGCGTCTTCTGGCGTTCGCCTTCCCCGCTCTGTTAAATTCCGACGCATGGCTACGGCGCTGCGTGTGGAAAACGTGTCGAAGCAGTACCGCATCTACGCGCGGCCGGGCGACCGCCTGAAGGAGACGCTGACGCGCGGGCGGCTGAAGCGCCACCGCGAGTTCTGGGCCTTGAAGAACGTGAGCTTCGAGGTCGGGGCGGGGACGACGACCGGCATCATCGGGCCGAACGGCTGCGGGAAGTCCACGCTCCTGCAGATCATCGCGGGGACTTTGGAGCCCACGAGCGGGAGCGTGTGGCGCGAGGGGCGCGTGGCCGCGCTGCTCGAACTGGGCGCGGGGTTCGACCCCGAGGGGACGGGCGTCGAGAACGTCTACATGAACGCCGCGCTGATGGGCCTCTCAAGGCGCGAGACCGACCGCCTCTTCCCCGACATCGAGCGCTTCGCGGAGATCGGCGACTTCATCCGGCAGCCGGTCAAGACCTACTCTTCGGGGATGTTCGTCCGCCTCGCCTTCGCCGTCGCCGCCAACGTCGAGCCCGACATCCTCGTCATCGACGAGGCGCTGGCGGTCGGCGACGCGGTCTTCCAGCACCGCTGCCTGCGCCGCATCAAGGAGATTCAGGAGCGCGGCGCGACCGTCCTCTTCGTCTCGCACGACGCGGCGGCGGTGCGGGCGCTCTGCACGCGCGCCATCCTGATGAGCGCCGGCCGCGTGCTCTCGGACGGCCCCCCCGTCGAGGTGCTGAACCACTACCAGAAGACCGTCATGGAGCGCGAGCAGGCTTACGAGGAGGAGGCCGCGGCCGACGGAACCGGAGGCGCAGACGTTCGTGTAGTAGAAGAGGGCTTCGAGCCGCTGCGCTACACGTACCGGCACGGCGACGGCTCGGCGGAGATCGTGAGCGCGGAGATGCTCGACGCCTCGCGCCGGCCCGTCGGGGTGGTCGAGACGGGCTCGCCTTTGACCGTGCGCATGCGCGCGCGCATCAACCGCGACGTGGACGACGCGGTCTTCGGCTTCCTCGTCAACGACAGCCGCGGCGTCCACGCCTACGGCACGAACACGAAGGAGCAGCAGATCGACCTCGGCCTGCTCCGGCGCGGCGAGGTCGTCGAGGTCAGCTTCGCCTTCGACTGCTGGCTCGGGCTCGACCAGTTCTCCGTCTCGCTCGCCGTCCACAGCCGCGACGGCGTGAGCTACGACTGGCTCGACGGCGTGCTCTTCTTCCGCGTCACGAGCCCCGTCCTCGTCGAAGGCATCGCTAACCTCAACGCCACCGCGACGGCGCGGCGCGTCGGGGTGAGTAGAGAAGTAGTAGTCAGTAGTCAGTAGACAGTAGACAGTAGAACCCCCCTTCGTCGCTCGAACCGTGAGTTTGTCATCCTCAACCTCCGCGGCGCAGAGCGCTACTGACTACTGACTACTGACTACTTAACCCCGGAGGGGTTTGTATGGCCGACTTAGAAGTCGAGAACACTCTGCGCGAGATACGCGAGCGCGTGCTGGCGGACGCGCAGCGGCGCGCGCCCGTGTCGAACGGCTCGGCGGCGGCGAACGGCGCGGAGGCCGTCCCGGTCGTGAACGGGACGGCCTCCGCGCCCGAGGCGCTGGCGCGGATGGACGCGAACCTGGCGACGACGGCGCGCGCCTGGTCGCGCCTGCCGCCGCTCCTGAGCTACCGGCGCGGCGCCGCGGCGCGCTTCGAGATTTGGGTCAAGCGGCTCGTCAAGCGCGCGGCGCACTGGTTCACCTGGGAGCAGGTCAACTTCAACTCGGCCGTCCATCACGCGCTCGGCGACGCGCGCGCCGCGCTCGCCGCGCAGGAGCAGGCGCTGGCGCGCGCGCGCGAAGAGGTGCTCGGCGAGGTGCGGGCGCTGCGCGCCGAAGGCGAGGCCGAACGCGCGCGCGTCGCCGAGTTGCAGGCGCGGCTCGCGCGCGCGGAGGCGCAGGTCGCCGAGGCGCAGGCGCGCTTCGAGTCGGGCGGCGCGCAACTGCGGCAGGCTTTCGCCGCCGGCCTTGAACGCCTCGCCGAGTCGCAGCGCGCCTCCATCGCCGGGCAGGGCGAAGAGATGAGCGCCCGCGCCGCCGAGTTGAGCGCGGAACTGAACACGCGCGCCGCCGAGCTGCACGCCGAGATGCGCGAGCGCATCGACGGCCTCCTCGAAGAGCAGCGCGTCTGCTTCAAACAGCTCTCGCTCGAAACGGGCGAGGCCGCCGTCATGCACGACCGCGCCCGCCGCCAGTTGGAGGCGCGGCTCGAAGCGCTTGAGAAGAGGGACACCGGCCCGTCCCTCCGCGGGGGCCTCGACTGAACAGAACCGCGAGCGGTAGCGAGCGGGTCTCGGTTACGCGACGCGCGCCTTCAATCGAAAGACGCACCCGCTCGCTACCGCTCGCGGTTCTGTTGACGTTATGACAGACGACCTTTACAAGCGCGCGGGGGTCGAAGACCTCTCGGAGTTCTACCGGACGAAGTTCGTGTCGGACGAGGTACTCGACGCGCGCTACTTCCGGGCGCTCGACCGCTTCGACATGCGCTTCGCGCGGACGATGTGGGTCTACGACAACGTCCGCGCGGGCTCGCGCGTCCTCGACCTCGGCTGCGGCGCCGGGATGCTCGCCCTCCTGAAGCGCAAGGGCGTCACGCTCGCAGGCTGCGACCTCTCCGGAGAGTGCGCGCTCGCGGCCCGCCGCAACGGCTACGACCTGACCTGCGCGGCGGAGTTGACCCGCCTCCCCTTCCTCGACGACTCCTTCGACTACGTCGTCAGCCTCGACGTGCTCGGCCACGTCGAGTTCGGGGACAAGGACGCGGTGCTGCGCGAGGTCGCGCGCGTGCTGCGCCCCGGTGGGGTCACGCTGCACGGCATCGAGTGCACCGACCGCCGCGCGCAGAAGAGTTACGAGGAGATGTCGGAGGAGGAGCTGCGCCGCTTCGTCGCCGTGGACGGCCACGTCGGGCTCGAAGAGGAGCAGGAGCACGCGGCGCGCTTCCGCCGCTTCTTCGCGCACGTCGCGTGGGAGCCGCGCTACGCGCTCTGCCTCTCGGCGGAGGAGTTCGTCAAGCAGCGCGAGGAGTACGGCCTGCCCTTCGAGCCGGACTTCGTCGAATACCTCCGCGGCCTCTCGCACGCGGAGCGCCGCGCCTTCGACATGGCGATGGGCTACGTCTTCAACAAAATCTCGGACCTGCACGTGCGGCTCCCGAAGAGCGGCCTCTACGTCCTGCTCAAGGCGTCCGACGCGCCGCTCGGCCCCTTCTACAACGAGCACCGCGACCGCTCGGGCCTCTTCGTCACGGCGGCCCCTCCCGACGAGCGAACGCGCGCCGTCTGCCTCGACCGCGCGGCCTCCTTCGACGACGGCTGGTACGAGCCCAACATGCTCCCGCCCGTCGCGCGCTGGATGAAGCGCAGCGGGCGCGTGCGCTTCCGCTCCCCCTCCCTGAAGGCGCTCCGCCTCGACCTCACCTCGCACATGCCCGACCTGCGCGAGCGCCCGCTCGGCCTCGAACTGTCTCTGAACGGCCGCACGCTCTCCGCCCTCTCCCTCCTCCGCCACGGCTGGCTCGAACTGACGGTCGAAGTCCCCGACGAACTCTCGACGGCCGGCTCCTACGAACTCGAACTCCGCGCCTCACACACCTGGCGGCCCCGCCCCGACGACCCGCAGAACCGCGACGACCGCGAACTCTCCGTCGCCGTCTGCAACGTCGAAGCGTTCGGGTGACCCGGCGAACGGCGCGCGGAAGAAATAGCTTGCCCGGGCCGCCCCGTTTCTCTATTCTCGGATAGGCGGTGGCGCGGGGTTCCGCGGCCGCCCCCGCGCGGCACACCCGCCAGCGGCCGCAGACGCCCGCCGCATCCCCCGACGCATCCTCTCATCCGACGCAGGAGAAAGATCATGTCCGAAAAGGAAAGGGAGAGACTCTACTGGAGACTGTTCCTCGGCTTCGCCCTCGCCTCCCCGCTTTCCGTCTACCTCGCCGCGAGGTCGGGTTTCTCGCCCTCGTTCAACCCACTCCCCTCGACGGTCGTCTGGTTTCTCAGCATCCCCCTCACCTTGCTGGTGGAGATGCTGCTCGCCACCCTGTTCGGGGACGGCCGCGCGCTGCGCTTCTGGGTGGTCAGGCCGGCCGTCCAGGTCGGGCGGGTGCTCACGCTCTCGGCCGGGCCGGCGCTGGCGTCGATCACCTCAAGGCTGCGAGAGTTCGGGTTCGCCTGCACGGAGTCCGAAGGGCAGGGCGGCTCGACGCTCCTCACCTTCGCGAAGCCCCCGACGCGGCCCATCAACAGCTTCCTCGACCACGGCTTTTTCGGCGAGGCCACGCTCGGCCCCGCGGAGGCGGGCACGAGCCTCACGTGCCGCCTGACCTTCGACGACACGCTCCTCCTCGACACGGGCGAGTTCGAGCAACTGCGCGAGCTGTGCAACTACTTCACGCTCCAGTCGCAGGGCTTCACCCACTCGAACGTGCCCCTCACGCTCGTCTGCGGGCTGTGCCTCTCCTTCGTGACGGCCGCCTCCACCCTCACGCCCCAGCGGGTCGTCGGCGACGAGACGCTGACGTGTCTGTCGATGTCGGCGGCGGGGCTGCTCGCGGCCGGCATGTTCTTCGTGCTGAGGGACAGGGAGCACCTCTTCGGCGGGCGGCTCTTCTTCGGCGGCATGTACCTCGCCTCGCTCCCCTTCCTCGCGTGGCTCGGCGGCGTCGCCCTCTGAAGGCCGCTCAGGGCCTGCGACCGAGGCGCGCCTCAAGGCTGTCGCGTAAACTCCGGAAGTGTTCTTCGGGGACGGAGGCGAGGGAGCGTTGGAGGCGCGTGACGACGGGCCGGAGTTCGCGCTCCTCCTCGGGCTCGACGCTTTCGATGGCCTGCGCGACGCGCTCGGGCTGGGGCGGCTCGCGGCGGAGGGTGCGGGAGAGGAGCGCGGCCGCGCCGCGCAGCACGCCCTTCGACTTGCGGAAGGTGCCGCCGACCGCGGACTCAAGCGGCTTGATGGGCGCTTCGCGGCAGACGGCCTCGATGGCCTGCTGGACGGCGCGCGCGCCGTGCGCGTCGAGGAGGCTCGGGGCGTCGCCGCGACGGCGCAGGGCGTGGCCGACGAGGTAGCCGAAGTGGTATGTGCGGCTCGTCAAATCGACCGCGCGCTTCCATTCGAGGAAGTAGAAGATTTTGCGGAAGACCGCCTTCAGGGGGTAGACGAGCAGCGACACGACGCACCCGCGCAGGCACCCGCCCTCCGCCTCGGACGCGAGCGCGTCCAGCTCTTCGTCGGTCAACTTCCGCCCCGCCGACGCCGCCAGGCTGCGCACCAGCCGCTTGCGGAAGTAGCCCTTGACGAGGTCGTCCAGAAGCGGCACGGGGATGAGCGGCGTCAGCCCCGTGAGCACCGCGTGCGTGACGAGGACGTGCTGCGGCCCGCCCCCCTCCTCGGCCTTAACCAACTCCCGCCTGTCTGCCATGTTCACCTCCGCGTCCGGGTGCATGATACATTAGAAGGCAGTAGTCAGTAGCCAGTAGTCAGTAGCCAGTAGAAGACCCCCTCTTCCTACTGACTACTGACTACTGCCTTACCCTTATGCCGATTCGCAACGTACTCATCTGCACGACACAGGTTCCGTTCACGACCGGCGGCGCGGAGTCGCACGTCGAGGGCTTGAGGCGCGCGCTCGTGGACGCGGGCTACAACGCCGAGGTGGCGGCGCTCCCCTTCAAGTGGTACCCGCCGTCGGAGATCATGCGCGGCGCGCTCGCGTGGCGGATGCTCGACCTGACCGAGGCCAACGGCAAGCCCATCGACCTCGTCGTCGGGATGAAGTTCCCGGCCTACACGGTCGCGCACCCGCGCAAGGTGCTGTGGGTGATTCACCAGTACCGCTCGGCCTACAACCTCTGGGGCACGCCCTTCGACGACCTCTCGACCTACCCCGACGGCGCGCGCGTGCGCGACCTCGTGCGCCACTGCGACGAGCGCTTCATCCCCGAGGCGCGCAAGGTCTTCGCCAACTCGCGCACGGTGGCCGAGCGGATGCTGCGCTACAACCGCATCGAGAGCGAGCCGCTCTACCACCCGCCGCCGCGCGCTGCCCGTCTGCGCGCGGGCGCGCAGGGCGACTACGTCCTCTACCCGAGCCGGCTTGAGCCGCAGAAGCGGCAGGAGATGCTCGTCGAGGCCATGTACTTCACGCGCACGCCCGTCCGCGCGGTGCTCGCGGGCTCGGCGCAGGAGATGGCGCACTACGAAGGACTCGTCAAGCAGCATAACGTCGGCGACCGCATCCAGTTGCGTGGGTTCGTGGCCGAGGACGAGTTGATCGAGCTGTACGCGAACGCGCTCGGCGTCTGCTACCTGCCGTTCGACGAGGACTACGGGTACGTGACTCTGGAAGGGATGCTCTCCGCGAAGCCGGTCGTCGTGCCGCGCGACGGCGGCGGCGCGACCGAGTTCGTCGAGCACGGCTCCGAAGGTCTCGTCTCAGACCCCGACCCGCGCGCGCTGGCCGAATGCCTCGACCAGCTCTACGCCGACCGCGAGCGGGCGCGCCGCATGGGCGAGCGCGGGCGCGAGAAACTGCTCGCGATGAACCTCTCCTGGGAGAACGTCGTCGAGAAGATCATCTCGGCCGCCGGATAACAGAACCGCGAGCGGTAGCGAGCGGATGCGTGATACCTCATACGAGCTTAAGAAGTATCACGCACCCGCTCGCTACCGCTCGCGGTTCTGTTTGTACTCGTCCGACTCCATGAAGGCGCGGCTCAGGCTGCGGTAGTCTCCGTTGCGCGAGAGGATGCCGAGCCAGAAGTCGAAGCCTTCGGGGTCGGGGTCGCGCCCGAGGTAGCCGAAGAAGTGCGCGCGCACGTAAGCCTCGTCATACTCGCGCGCGTCTATGCGGCGGTCGGACGCGGCGTCCAGCAGCCTGACGGCGCGCCCCCCGTCGCCCCGCGCGAGCCGGGCGGCGAGCGCATTCCGGTTCGCATGTAGTCGGGAAATCCAATCCACCTGCCCGACGTAGAGGCCGCGCCCCAGCTCTTGCAAGGCGGGCATGAACTCGTCGCGCGTCGGCGCGCGCCCGAGGTCTGCCTTGAGCAGTCGGTAGACGAAGAAGCCGACGCGCGGGAACTCCTCGACGAGCGCGAAGGGGTCGCGGCCGACGCGCGCGGCCAGCTCGCGCGGCGCGCGCGACGCCTTCAATGCGTCTGCGGAATCGACCTCGTAGACGGTGACGCTGCCAGCCCTGTAGACGGCGCGAAGGTTGGAGTCGAAGAAGGCCGTGTCGGCGCGCAGGTCGCGCCGCTCGGCCTCGCCGACGAAGACGTAATCGACGCCGTAATAATTCAACAGCTCAAGCGCGTCGGGCGCGCCCGCGTAAATCCGGCGCACGTCGGCCTCGCGCGCGCGGAACTCGTAGCCGTGCGCCCAGAGCCAGTCGGTCGGGCCGCGCACGACCGCGCGCCCGGCGAGCGCCATCGCCGCGTGGTTGAACGCGGGCGCGGTCAGGAAGAGCGCGCGCGGGGCCGTCTGCTCGCGCACGAAGCGCGCGGCCCCCACGTCCGTCTCCGAGAAGAGGAGCGCGTGAGCCCCTCTCTCCGCGCGCACCGCGGCGACGCCGGTCGCCAACGAGAGGAGCGCGAACGCTAAAGCGAGCGGGGCCAGCAACACCCTCAGACGCCGCGCGCGTGCGAGCGAGACGAGCCAGCGCGCGACCAGCGCGCTGTTGACGGCGTGCCAGTAGTACGTGAGCTTGCCGTTGTCGAAGAGGTTCGGCGAGACGACGACCGTCAGCGCGAAGGCGAGCAGCAGCAGCGCTGCGACGTAGAAACCCTTCCACACGCGCGGCGCCGACGCCCACGCCGGGACGGCGAGCGCCAGCGGCACGCCGAAGTTGCGCAGCATGTAAAGCGCGAACGAAGGCGCGTCCGAACCCATCCAACCCGGTTGCAGACGCACTATCTGCCCCGCGCCCGCGTGGCGCGCCAGCTCGAACAGTTGCGGCGAAGCCAGCAACACGGCCGGCCCCCAGAACCAGAGCCACTCGCGCCGCGGCCTCAACAGGAAGAGGACGACGCTCAGTAACCCGACCGCGACGTAACTGTGCGTGTGAAAGAGCGGCAGCAGGCCCGCCAGCACCCCGGCCGCGAATACTATTCGACCTGTGGAGGCAAACGGGTCAGTGCCGCCCGCGGTAGCGGGCGGCACTGACCCGACCTGCCAACGCTCCCACACAATCGCAAACAGCGTCAGTATCATCAGCCCCGCGGGCAGGCCGTAGAGCGCGGCGCGCTGCGGGAGGAGCGTGTCGGTGACGAGGTTCGTCCAGTGAATCCCGCGCGACCAGTCGTTCGCGTAGTTGAGGGGGAGCGCGCCCCAGAACTCCGCGAAGGTGCGGCCGCTCTTCCGCCAGTCGTCGTAGAGGTTTAAAAACCCGAGCCCGCCGTTCAGCAGAAACAGGCACGCCGCCAGCGCGGCCGCACGCGCCGAGCGCGCGAGCCGCACCGCGAGGCCGTAGAAGATTCCGACGAGCGAGAGCGCCAGCGGCAGCGCCGTCGCGAGGAACGCCGCCCGCATCGAGAGCCCCGCCGCCATCAAAGCCGCCGCGTGGAAGTCCGGCAGGAACGGGTAGCGCAACGCCTCGCCCGCCAGCGGCGTGTAGCCCGGCGGGAAGTTCTCGCCGTACGCGAACGACGCGGCCAGCGCCGCGTGGAAGCTCAGGTCGTACCAGGCGCTCCCGCCCGAATAGACCCCGCCCGGCCCCTCCGCGAACGTGTGCGTCGAGAAGAGCCCCCACAAGACCGGCGCGAAGAGCACCAGCACCGCCGCGAGCCCCAACTGCTCGCGCCCGACCGGAGCGGCAACCGCGAACGACTTCAAACGTCCGCGCCGACGCCCCGCCGCGGCCGCCGCCGCGACCCACACGATCAACGTCGCCCACGCCACCACCGCCCACGTCAGACGACCCTGCCAGCGCGCCAGCGCGTAAGCCACCACCGCCCCCGCCATCCAACCCGCCACCGTCCCCCACAACGCCTGCTCCCACACCCCCAACACGCCGCGCAACACGCGCCGCGCCGCGTACGCGCCGAGCAACGCCGACCCGATGAGAAACAGTGTCGCCAGCATGTGGAAGAGCCGTGAACCGTAAACCGTAAACCGTGACAAGAAAAAGCCGTGAACCGTGAACCGTAAACCGTGACAGGAAGAAGAACCTCTGTCTTCTCTTGTCACGGTTCACGGTTCACTGTTCACGGCTTTTTCATCGCCTTGTACTCGATGGAGTCTCGGAACGCGAGGGCGAGCTTGTCGGGGTCTTTGGAGCGTTCGAGGTTCGAGAGCCAGAAGTCGAAGCCCGTCAGGTCACGGTCGGGCGGGTCGTCGGGGTCGCGCCGCAGGAAGGCGAAGTAATGCAGCAGGAGCAGCGAGCGCCAGCGCTCGCGCTCGACGAGCCGCGGGTCGGCGGCCACTTTAACGAGCACGCCCGCGCGCGTCTCCGTCTTTGCGGCGAGGGCGTCGGCCAGCGGGGCGTCGGGTTCGAGCCCCGCATTCGCGTAGAGGCGCGCGACGAAGCGCGCGTCGTCCGGCTCGCCGAAGAGTTCGTGAACTTCGGCGCTCCTCTCCCAGTCGCGCGCGAGCGCGCCGAGGCGTCCTTCAAAGTCGCGCTGCGCCTCCTCGGTGGCGGGGATGAGGCCGCGGCCGAGCGCGTGCGCGTCCCGCATGAACTCCGTGTGGCGCGGCATCCGCCCACGCGCGACGAGGTGCAGGCGGTAGAGGGCGTGGCTCCAGTCCGCGTACACGCCGAGAAGGTTGAGCGGGTCCTCGTCGAGCATCGAGGCCCAGTCGCGCAGCTCAAGCTCCGCGGGCGGCGAGGCTTCGGCGCGGGCGTCGGGCTCGGTCTTGACGACGGCGTAGAGGTCGTCCCGGTTGTCGAAGCGGTTGACGAAGCGCAGCCGGCCCGCCGCCACGGCGCGCGCGAGGAAGGTCGCGTAGTTCGTGCGCCGCTCAGGCGGGATCGACCCGTTCTTGACGACGACGTAGGAGGCCGGAATCTCTTCAAAGAGATTCATTAAGCCCAGCGGGATCGTGCCCGCGGCCGTCCAGTTGTGTATCTCGTCGGACTGCGGCGAGTTGAAGCCGGAGGTGCCGACGATGAGCGGCTTCTGGTGGTCGGCCGCGCGCAGCATGTAGGCGTGGTTGTACTCCGGCCCGGTGGGGAGGACGACGACCCCGCCGCGCATCGGGGTCTCCTTCAGCCTGAGCGTCACCGCGTCCGGGTAGGCCGCGCCGCGCGTGATCTCCAGCGGCGCGCCGTTCAGCTCGAAGAGCAGCAGCGCACACGCGGCCGCGTAGACAATCGAAGGGCGCACGCGCGGCCGACGCGCGCCGACCCACCCGGCTAGGGCGCGCACACCGAGTCCCGCGAGCAGCGAAAGGCCGAGGCAGGCGAACATCGCGCCGCGGGTCGGGACCCGCATGCTGCGGAAGATGGGGAGCAGGTCGTAGCAGATGCGGTAGAAGAAGAAGTTCCAGCCGAGCGAGTAGCAGAAGCCGATCACGGTCAGCATCACGCCGAGCCAGAAGGCGTCGCAGCGCCGTTCGGACTTCAAAGTCTCGACGAGGTTCACGTGCGCCGCGCGCAGGAACGAAGGGTAGGCCAGGCACGCGCGCGCCAGGAGCGCCGCCGTCACGAGCGTCCACATGCGCGCCGAGGTGACGTACTGGAAGAAGCCGCCGAACCTGTCCGTCTCGTCGAGCCCGGACGCGGGGATTGCGAAGGCCAGCGCGACGAGCGCGACGATGTCCAGCCGCTTAATCCAGCGACGCGTAAGCGAGTCCGGCGCTTCCAGTTCGGTCGTCGGCGCGCGACGCCGCAGGGGCTCGACCAGCAGCAGCGCCGCGAACGAGAAGAGCAGGGGCAACAGGCCGGGAAAGAGCTTGTGCCGGTCGCCCTGCGGGAGCGTCGAGCCCATCCCGTTCCAGAGCCGGTTGCGCCGCTCGACCGACAGCCAGTGGGTGGGCCACGCCGAGTTGTCCTTCACCTCCTGCACGCTGCGCTTGAAGTTGTAGAGCTTCGAGACGAGGTAGTACGGGTACATGAACGGCGCGAGCGCGAGCCCCGCCACGCCGACGGCCGCCGCGCCGCGCCGCCAGAACCCGCCGTCGCGCCACAGGCCGTGCCGCGTCGCCAGCAGCGCCGTCGCCAGCGCGAGCGGGACGAGGGCGAGCGCGAACCACGAGACGGTCGTCAGCCCCAGCATGAAGAACGCGACCCCGAGCCACACCGCCCGCCCGCGCGTGCGCCTGCGCGCGAAGAGCACCAGCGCCTCGAACGTCAGAGGTATCCACGCCGAGAAGAGGTACATCGCCTGCGACATCAGGTGGAAGCGGAAGGGGATGAAGGCGAAGATGATTCCCGACACCCACGCGACGCCCGTCGAGCCGGAGAGCGTCCGCGCCAGCCGGTACGCGCCGTAGCCCGAGAGCGCGAAGCCCGCGAACTCGGCCACGGCGTGCACCGTCAGCGGCGCGTAGCCCAGCGCGTAGAGCGGGAAGAAGAGGAGCGCCAGCCCGTAGCAGTGCTCGCTGAAGGCCAGCGTGTACTTGAGCGGGTAGAACGTGTTCGAGTGGAAGAGGTTCAGAGGGTCGCGGAACGTCTGGTGGTAGTCCCACCACATGATCCACGAGATGAGGTACGGGTCGCCCGTGTCCACGACCACGTTGCGCATCCGCCCGACGTAGGGAAAGGTCAGCGCGGCCGTGAAGAGGCAGAAGGCGAGCACCACCAGCAGCTCTCGCACGACCGCGAAGCGTTGGACGGCCGCGTACGCCGCGCGCGCGCCGGCCCCGCGCGTCTTCAAATCATCGGCCCTCACCTGCGCCCTCCCCACCGCCCCTTATATTCGAGCGACTCGCCGAAGGCCAGCGCGAGCTTGTCCGGGTCGCGCTCCCGCTCAAGCTTGCCGAGCCAGAAGTCGAAGCCCGTCAGGTCACGGTCGGGCGGGTCGTCGGGGTCGCGCCGCAGGAAGGCGAAGTAGTGGAGCAGGAGCAGCGAGCGCCAGCGCTCGCGCTCGACGAGCCGCGGGTCGGCGGCCACTTTAACCAGCACGCCCGCGCGCGTCTCCGACCCGGAAGCGAGCATCCGGACGAGGGCGGCGCGTTCGGCCGGGTCGGGTTCGAGCCCCGCGTTCGCGTAGAGGCGCGCGACGTACTCGTCGTCGCCGAGGGCGTCGCCCTGCGCGCCCGCCGACTCGCGCGCCGCCCCGCGCAGGCGCTCCTCGAAGAGCTGCCGCGAGCCGTCGGCGCCGGGGAAGAGCCCCCGCCCGACCTCCGCCGCGTCCCGCATGAACTCTTCGTAGCGCGGCATGCGGCCGTGCCCCACGAGCCGCAGGCGGTAGAGGGCCTGCCCCCACGCCCCCTGCTCGACGAGGAGGCCGGCGGGGTCTTCGCGGGCGAGCGCGGCCCAGTCGCGCAGCTCAAGCTCCGCGGGCGGCGAGGCTTCGGCGCGCGCGTCCGGCTCGGTCTTGACGACGGCGTAGAGGTCGTCGCGGCCGTCGAAGCGGTTGACGAAGCGCAGCCGGCCCGCCGCCACGGCGCGCGCGAGGAAGGTCGCGTAGTCGGGGCGGCGCGGGGTCGGCACCGAGGCGTTGTGGACGACGAGGTAGGAGGCCGGCACGCGCTCAAGCAGTTCGAGCAGCTCGTCGGTGATGGGTGAGGCGGCCGACAGCCGGTTGATGTCGTCGGCCAGCGGCGAGCGGAAGCTGGCCGTCGCGTTGACGAGCGGGCGGCCGTGGTCGGCCGCGCGCAGCATGTAGCGGTGGCGCGAGCAGCACTCGTCCGAGGGCAGCTCGACCAGCCCGCCCCTCATCGGCGTCTCCTTCAGCCGGAGCGTGACCGCGTCCGGGTAGACCTCGCCGCGCTCCAACCCGAGCGGGAAGGCGCGCAGGTCGAGGGTGAGCCCGGCCAGCACCACGACGAGCACCGCCGCGTACGCGCGGGGCCGCGCGCGCGACGCGAGCCGCGCCAGCCCGGCGGCCCCGACGCCGGCCAGCACCGAAAGCCCGACGTAGCAGACCATCGCCGAGCGCGAGGGGACGCGGACGCTCCTGTACGGCAGGAGGTACTCGTGCATGAGCGTGTTGAGGAAGAAGTTCGCGCCGAGCGAGGCGAGGAAGCCCCAGACCGCCCAGACTACGCCGACGCCCACCGCGCCGACGCGCCCGCCCGCGCCCCTCACGCCGAGCGCCGCGAGCGCGAGCAGCGGCGGCAGCAGCCCCGGGAACAGCCTGTCGCCGCCGGGCACGTGTCCGTCCAGGCCCGCCCACAGCTTCGCGCGCGGGCCGGCCGCCAGCCAGTGGCCCGGCCCCGGCGAGTTGGCCGCGAACTCCCAGTCCTCCCACTTCAGCCCGTACAACGACGACACGTAATAGTAGGGCAGCAGGAACGGGAGCAGCAGCAGCGCGGCGAAGCCTACCGCCGCGCCTCCGCGCAGCCAGAAGTCGCGGTCGCGCCCGAGCCGCGGGTCGCGCGCGAGCAGCAGGGCGACGGTCAGCGCGAGCGGGGCCAGCGTCAACACCATCCACGTGACGCACGTCAGCCCGTTCATCAGGAAGGCCGCGCCGAGCCACGCCGCGCGCCGCCGGCTCCTCTCGCGCGCGAAGAGCACGAGCGCCTCCAGCAGCAGCGGGATCCAACCGGCGAAGAGGTAGTGCAGGTGCGAGAGCGAGTGGAAGCGGAAGGGGATGAAGGCGTAGACGAAGCCCGCGACCCACGCCGCGCCGCGCGAGCCGGAGAGCGTCCGCGCCAGCCGGAACGCGCCGTAGCCGCAGAAGGCGAAGCCGAGGAAGGTGGCGACGCTGTGCACCGTCAGCGGCCTCACTCCCAGGGCGAAGAGCGGGAAGAAGAGGAGCGAGATGCCGTAGTCGTGCTCGCTGAAGGCGAGCGTGTAGCGGTACGGGTAGAAGACGTTCGCGTGGAAGAGGTTCAAAGGGTCGTTGAAGGTCTGGTGGTAGTCCCACCAGAGCGCCCACGCGATCATGTAGGGGTCGCCCGCGTCGGCCACGGCGCCGCGCAGGTGCCGCACCCACGGCCACGTCATCAGGGCCGTCAGGAGGCAGAAGGCGAGCAGGACCGCCGACTCCCGCACGGGCCGCGCCCGCCACACGGCGGCCGGCACGCTTGGCATTTTCGGATGCGAAGTGTTAGCTTGACCCATTCTTCAGGTGATAAGGAAGAGCCGTAAACCGTGAACCGTAAACCGTGACAAGAGGGAACGGGTTTTCACTTGTCACGGTTTACGGTTCACGGTTCACGCTCTTATCACTTATCACTTTCCCTAGACCTGATGTCAAGAACGCACGCCAGAGAGGTTGTCGCCCGCGCCGAAGTTGCGCCCGAGGCCGGGCGCGGGGTCGCCGTGCTCGTCCCCTGCTACAACGAGGAGCCGACCGTGGCGCGCGTCGTCGCGCGCTTCCGCGAGGAGTTGCCCGGGGCGCGCGTCTACGTCTTCGACAACAACTCGACCGACCGCACCGTCGAGGAGGCGAGGCGCGCGGGCGCGGAGGTCTTCACGGAGCGGCGGCAGGGCAAGGGCTACGTCGTCCAGTCGATGTTCCGGCAGGTGGACGCCGACTTCTACGTGATGGTGGACGGCGACGACACCTACCCGGCCGAGGCCGTCCACGCGCTGCTCGCGCCCGTGGTCGCGGGCGAGGCCGACATGAGCGTCGGCTCGCGCCTCCACGCGCGGTCGCAGAGCCAGTTCCGGCGGCGCAACCGCCTGGCGAACCGCCTCGTGCGCTCGACGCTCAACTTCATCTTCCGCGTCGAGCTGACCGACATCCTCTCGGGCTACCGCGCCTTCAGCCGCGAGTTCGTCAAGGGGCTGCCGCTCTTCGGCGGCGGCTTCGAGATCGAGACCGAGCTGACCATCAAGGCCGTCGAGCGCGGCTACCGGCTGGCGGAAGTCCCCGTAGACCTCACGCACCGGCCCGAGGGCAGCCACTCCAAGATTCAATTCCTGCGCGACGGCTTCCTCATCCTCAACACGACGCTCGCGCTCTTCCGCGACTACAAGCCCCTGACGTTCTTCGGCGGCGTCGGGCTCTTCCTGCTGCTGCTCGCGTGCGTGGGCGGGGCCGCGGGCCTCCTAGGGTTCGGCGGCCCGGTGCCGGGCACGCTGCTCGTCGCCGCCGCGGCCGGGCTCTTCGTGTGCGGGCTGCTCTCTCTGACGGCCGGGCTCATCCTCCACTCCATCGCGCGCCGCTCGCAGGAGTTCGAGTACCACGTCCGCGTGCTGACGGACGAGCTGCGCAACAGCCGCGCGCAGGCGGGCGACGAGCGTAACGGCGGCGGCGGGGCGGGGCGCTGAGGCGAGCATGACGCGCGCCGCCGTCCAGCCCGAAGCGCCGACCGTTCGCCCCGCCGCGGACGGGCGGCCCGGCCCGCTCGCCCCCTTGCGCCAGCGCGCGGAATTCGGCGACGCGCTCGTCCTCCTCTACCTGCTCGTCTTCGTCCGCCAGTACCTCTGGCCGCTCGACTCGAACGCGCTCGCGTGGGCACTCTCCTTCGCGGTCGCGTCCGTCGCGTGGTACTTCTACGTCGTCACGAAGCCCTTCGCGTCCGAGCGCGCGGGGCGAGAGTTCTGGCTCCTCGTGCTGCCGCCGCTGCTCTTCTTCTACCTGCTGCGGCTCCCCTTCCCGGACCTCTCCTACGACGTGCTCAACTACCGCCTGCTCCATGCCGAGCGCTCCCTGCGCGGCACGCTCTTCATGCCGGGCGACTACTTCCCGACGCCCGCGCCTTACAACCCCGCGCCCGACACGGTGACGGGTCTCTTCCGCCACGCGCTCGGCTACCGCCTCGGGACGATCGTCAACCTGCTCGCGCTCGTCTGGACTGCGCACGTCGCGCTGAAGCTCCTGCGCCCCTTCGTCGAGCGCGCCTGGCTGCGGGCGGCGTGCGTGCTGCTCGTCGTGCTGGCGGAGCACCTCCTGTTTCAGGTCAACGAGTACATGGTTGACCTCCTGTCGCTCCCTCTGCTGCTCGAAGCGACGTGGCTCGCGCTGCGCGTCGAGGAGGCGGAGGACAGGCGCTCAGTCCTCGTCCGCGTCGCGCTGCTGCTCGGCCTCGCCGCCGCGCTCAAGCTGACGAACGCGGCCGCCATCCTGCCCGTCGTCCTGCTCTGCGCCTACAAGGCGCTCGCGGGGCCGGGGCGTTTGAAGTTGAAGGAGTTGCCCGCGACCGTCGCGCTCACGTTCGTCGCGTTCGTCGCGCCGCTTCTGCCGTTCGCGGTCTACCTGTGGCTGCTGACGGCGAACCCCGTCTTCCCGCTCGCCAACACCTTCTTCCTGTCGGCCTACTGGCCGACCGACGGCGGCTGGGACGCGCGCTGGGGGCCGAAGGGTTTTGCTGAGACGCTCGTCTGGCCCGTCCTCGCCGCCTTCGAGCCCGAACGACACTCGGAGTTGAGAGTCTATTCGGGGCGCGTCGCGGTCGGCTTCGTCGTCGCGCTGCTCGGGCTCGCGCTGCGCTGGCGCGACGAGCGCGTGCGCGCCGTCTGCCTGCTGGCCGTCGTCGGGTGTCTCGCGTGGAGCACGGGCGGGATGGGCTACAGCCGCTACGGCCTCTACCTCGAAGTGCTCTCGGGCGTCGCTGTCGTAGCCGTCGCGGCGTCGTTGTCGAAGGCGGCGCGACCTGACTCCGACGCGCTCTCGTGGAGGACGGCCGTCTCTGCGGCCCTCATCCTCGCGCTCTGCGCGCAGGCGGCGCTCGCTTGCCGTTACGCGCTCAAGTACGAGTGGAGCATGAGGCCGACGGCCCTGTCCGACTGGGGCTCGTACCGCCACGAGGCGCGCTACGTCTTCCGCGACCGACGCCTGAAGGACTTCATGAACGCGGAGACGCGCGCGCCCTTCGAGGGCTTGCGGGGCTGGGTCGAGAGCGGGCCGAAGTCGAACGGCGTCGAGGCGCTCATCGACCCCACGCTCCCCATCGTCAGCGCGAGCCACCCCGAATACTTCGCCACGCGCGACGCGCGGCAGCGCTTCGTCCGCACGGTCGAGTCCGGCCCGCAGCGCATGCTCTCGTTCTGCATGCCCGAAGACCTCTGGCAGGCGCGCGAGTACGTCAAGAGCCGCGGGCTCACCTTCGTCGGCGCGCGGCCCATTCAGGTGCCCTTCTTTTCGCAGCGCCGCCTGCTCGGTATGATGTTGATCGAAACCAGGCTCCCCGAAGGCGAGGAGGGGCGCGCGACGCTCGAACGCTTCTGGAAGGCGGTGGCCTTCCGCGACCAGGACTACCGCGCGGAGATCGAAGCGCAGGACGCGCCGACCCGCCTGCGCCCGGGCGAGCGCGTCGAGCTGCGCCTGCGCGTGCGCAACCTCGGCCCCGTGACGTGGCCCGCCCGGGGCGAGCGCGGCATGTACCAGGTCAACGCCGGCGACCGCTGGCTCGACCGCGAAGGCAAGCGGGTCGTCAACGACCTCGACGGCCGCACCGCGCTCGCCGCGGACGTCCCCGCGGGCGGCGCGGCGGAACTTGTGCTCCCCGTCACAGCGCCGAAGGAGCCCGGCGACTACGTGCTTGAGGTTGACATGATCCACGAGGGCATCACCTTCTTTTTCGAGAAGGGCTCGAAGACGCTCCGCATGAACGTTCGAGTGGAACCGTAAAGCAGAGAGGAAAGATTGATGATGAGAGTCGGGAAACTTTTCGCCGTCGCGTGCGTGTGTGCACTCCTGGCGGTCGGGTGCGGCAGGAAGCCGGAGGGCGACGCGGCGGCGGGCGGCACGGCGGCAACGCCCGCGCCCGCCAAAACGCCGGGGCCTCTGCCCGATTCGGGCTTCAAGGCGCAGCTCTCGCTGCCCGACGCGCCGACCAAGCTCCGCGCCGGGCAGAAGGAGACCGTGCAGGTGCACATCAAGAACGACAGCAACGTCTTCTGGTGGGCGCGCGGCGGCGAGGTCAACGAGCGCAACGACAACTGGTTCTACATCGCCGCCGGCAACCGCTGGCTCAAGGCGGACGGCTCGCTGCTCACCGACATGGACGGCCGCCACGGCATCGGCAAAGACCTCAAGCCCGGCGAGGAGACGGAAGTCCCCCTCGCCGTCACCGCGCCGAAGGAGCCCGGCGAGTACATCCTCGAAGTTGACCTCGTCCAGGAGCAGGTCGCCTGGTTCAGCGACAAGGGCTCGCCCACGGCCCGGGCGAAGGTGACGGTAGTGCGCTGAGTAGTCAGTAGACAGTAGTCAGTAGCCGGTAGCGCTCCGCGTTACGGCCGTTGACACTGACGCCCTGACGTTTCTAAGGTTCTTCTACTGACTACTGTCTACTGACTACTGCTTTATGCGTCTCGCCTACTTCAGCCCGCTGGGGCCACAGCGTTCGGGGATCGCGGATTACAGCGAGGAGCTGCTGCCGCACCTCGCGGCGGCGGGGGCCGAGCCGACGCTGTTCGTGGACGGCTTCCGCCCCTCGGAATGGGGCGTGGCCGGGCGCTTCGAGGTGCGCGACTACCTGCGCGACCCCGAGGCGCTCGGGTCTCTGGGCGAGTTCGACGCGGCGGTCTACCACATGGGGAACGACCACCGCTACCACGCGGGCGTCTTCGACGCGATGCGCGCCCACCCGGGCGTCGTCGTCTTCCACGACTTCGCGCTGCAAGACTTCTTCCTCGGGCTCGCGCGCACGCGCGGCGACATGCGCCTCTACCTCGACGAGGTGGCCGCCTGCCACGGCGAGGAGGCGCGCCGCGAGGCCGAGGAGGCGCTCTCACGCGGCGCGACGCCCGCCGCCTTCGCGCGCCCCTTAGACTTCCCCCTCAACCGCCGCCTCGCCCGCGGGGCCGAAGGCATCGTCGTCCACTCCGAGTGGAGCCGCGCGCGCCTCGCGGCGATAGCGCCCGGCGTCCCCGTCCGCCGCGTCAACCACCACATCACGCCTTCGGCCGCCGAGAGCCTCCCGCGCGGCCGACGCGACGCGCGGGAGCCGGTGCGCATCGCCTCGTTCGGGCTGATTACGCCGGACAAGGGGATCGAGCGCGCGCTGCGCGCGCTCGCGAAGCTGCGCGACGCTTACGACTTCCGCTACACGCTCGTCGGCGACCCGAACAGCTACTTCGACGTGCGCGCGCTCGTACGCGAGTGCGGGCTGGAAGACCGCGTCGAGATCACGGGGCACGTCGCGCTCGAAGAGTTCGAGAGCCGCATCGCCGGGACGGACGTGGCGCTCAACCTGCGCGAGCGGACGGTGGGCGAGACTTCGGGGAGCCTCTGCCGCATCATGGCCGCGGGCGTCTGCGCGGTCGTCTCCGCGGTCGGCTGGTTCGGCGAGCTGCCCGACGACTGCGTGGTCAAGGTCGAGCCCGGCGAGCACTCGGACGAGCTGCTGCGCGCGTACCTGGCGCGGCTCATTGAGGACGGGGGCTTGCGCGCGCGCCTCGGCGCGAACGCGCGCAGCCACGTCGTCGCGGAGCACGACATACGCAGGAGCGCGGAAGGCTATCTCGACTTCATCCGCGAGGTCGTCGCCGCGCGCCCCCGCAAGAGGCTGCTCGCGGGGCTCTCGACGGAGTTGGCCGCGCTCGGCGTCGAGCCCGACACGGACGACGCGCTCGTGCGCGGCGTGGCCGCGGAGTTCGCCGCGCTCGCGCCCGAAGACCTCTTCGCCCCCGAGCGCCGCGCGCCGAACGGCTCCTGGATGCAGCCGGACACGCCCTTCGCCGAGGCGCTCCCGCTGGCGGGGCGCGCTGTAGTCTCCGACGGCGGCGCGCACGCGTCGAACGGCAACGGGCGCGGGCGCAAGCTGGAAGGCGTGGACTACAAGCAGGCGGCCGTCGAGTACCCGCGCCGCATCACCGAGGAGCGCCTGCACCACCTGCGCACGAAGCCCTTCTACAACCTCGCCAACAAGCCCGAGCGCTACGCGGGCGACGGCATCGACGCCGACACCTTCCGCCACTTCTGTGACTTCGCCAACCTAGCGCGGGCGCTCGCGCTCCCGCCCGACCGGACGATCCTCGACGTGGGCTGCGGCTCCGGCTGGCTCAGCGAATACTTCGCGCGCCTCGGCTACGACGTGACCGGCATCGACATCAGCCCCGACCTCGTCGAGGTCGCGCGCGAGCGCGTCGCGCGCGTGCCCTACGGCGCGGATCACGAGACGCCCCTGCGCTGCCGCTTCCTCGTCCACGACGTGGAGGGCGCGCCGCTCGCCGAGCAGTTCGACGCCGTCGTCTGCTACGACTCGCTCCACCACTTCGAGGACGAGCGCGCCGTCTTGAAGAACCTCGCGGCGATGACGAAGTACGGCGGCTCGCTCTTCATCCTCGAAGGCGACCGCCCCGAGGAAGGGTCTGAGACCGAGGAGGAGTTGCTCGAAGTCATGCGCAACTTCGGCACGCTCGAATCGCCCTTCAGCCGCGACTACCTGCGCGCGCTCCTCGACGCGTGCGGCTTCGCCGTCGTCGGCGACTACCTCTCGGTCAACGGCCTCTTCGAGCGCGACTCGCTCGAAGGCGGCCGCCTGCGCGTCGAGCCGCCGCCGCTCAACTACCTCCTCTGCAAGAAGGTCGCGGCCGAGCCGGGGCGGCGCGCCTCCTCCGTCCCGGACACGCGCCGCCCTTCGGCCCCCGCCGCGCGCTTCGGCTTCCCCGAGGGCTGGCCGCAGGCCGCGGAGCCGGGCGCGAGGATGGACGCGCGGCTCCTCGTCGAGAACGCGGGCGACACGCTCTGGCTCCTCGGCCCGACCGAGCGCGCGGGCTCGTGCATGATAGGCGTGCGCGTCTACGACGAGGCGGGCGCGCTCGTCGCGGAGCGCCACGGCACGCCGCCGCTGCCGCGCGCGCTCGCGCCCGGCGAGTCGGCCGCCGTTAAGTTAGAGCTGAAGGCCCCGCACGCGCCCGGCCTCTACACGCTCAAGCTCGACATGGTGGCGCAGCACGTCTGCTGGTTCGAGGAGCGCGGCTCCGCCCCGCTCAAGGTTCAGTTTCGGGTCGGTTGAAGATGACACGGATGACGCGGGACGAGATACAGAAGCGCGTGGAGCGGCTGGGGCCCTGGTTCCACTGCATCGACCTGGGCGGCGGCCTGCTGACCAAGACGCGGAGCGCCGTCGGCGAGCCGGTCGAGCACCCGCGGCCGACCTGGGAGAAGGTGAGGGCCTGCCTGCCCGGAGAGATGTCGGGCAGGAGCGTCCTCGACGTGGGCTGCAACGCGGGCTTCTACGCGGTGGAGCTGAAGCGGCGCGGGGCGGGGCGCGTCCTCGGCGTGGACTCGCAGCGCAACCTCGTCCGGCAGGCTTCGTTCGTGCGCGACGTGCTCGGGCTCGACATAGAGTACCGGCGCATGTCCGTCTACGACCTCGACCCGAGGGGGCTGGGGCAGTTCGACGTGACGCTCGCGCTCGGGCTCGTCTACCACTGCAAGCACCTCGTGCTCGCGCTCGAACGACTGTTCGCCGTCACGCGCGAGCTGCTCGTCCTTGAGACGGCCATCTACCCGCCGGAGCATTCGCCCGGCTCGTTCACGTACGAGGTCGGCGGCCTGCGCCCTCTGCTCCACCCGCTGGCCTACGTCCAGAACCCGGGCGAGGCGAAGGAGGCGGTCTACAACTGGTTCCTGCCGGGCGTGGACGCGCTCGTCGCGCTGCTCAAAAACGTCGGCTTCGACGAGGTCGAGGTCTTCCCCGCCACTCAGGACGACCGCGCCATCTTCGCCTGCCGCAAGCGCGAGCCCTACCCGGACAGCCGCTGGATCGCCTACCTCGCCGCGAAGCTCTCGATCGAGGAGGCGCCCCCGGGGTGCAGGGTCGGCGACGTGGGGGTGAGGTTCCTCGTCCGCGCCGAGAACACCGGCCTCGCGCGCTGGATACGCGGCGACGACACGGGGACGCAGGAGGCTTCCGTCCACCTCGTCGCGCACCTCTACGGCGAGGTGGGCGACGAGCCCGTCAAGGAGTATCACGCGGGCGGCTACCTCCCCCGCGACGTTCAGCCCGGCGAGTCGGTCGTCATCGACATCCGCATGGACGCGCCCCCCGCGCCCGGCCGCTACCGGCTCGAATTCGACATGGTCTCCGAGCACCTCGCCTGGTTCGAGGACTTGGGCTCCGAAGTCGTCAGCCACACGCTTGAGGTCGAATAAACAGGTCGGTACCGCCCGCGGTAGCGGGCAGCCCCGACCTTTATAATTCCGGTCAACTTTCCGGCCGCCCCGAGCGTCAAAACAGTCGTACGTTCTCAAGCCCGGACGGGCACTAAATCTTCGAGTTTGTTGAAGTTGACAAAGGTCTCGGGGGGTGTCTAAACTTCCCCTGGTCGTGCGGGAGCAGCCCCGCTCCCGGCGAGAGTCAGGCGACAACGCGCCCCGCGGGCTCGTGTCAGACCACTCACCGCAGCTTTCCTGAATCTTGGAGCAAGCAGATGCGTAAGTTTACCGCCGCAGTCTTCGCCGTGGCCTTCGCGGCCTCCGCCGCGCTCGCGCAGAGCCAGCAGGCCCCGACGCTGCGCATCGTCACGGAGGACGGCAACCGCCTCCCCGCGGAGCTGATGTACGGCAACACGAAGGTCAAGCCGCTGCGCCTGCGCCCCGGCACCAACATCCCGATCACCATCGACGACTCGGACTTCTTCGTCCAGCAGCACTACGTCGATTTCCTCTCGCGCTTCCCCGACCAGTCGGGCTTCGCCTTCTGGCAGAACGACATCAACCAGTGCGGGTCGAACGCGCAGTGCGTCGAGGTGCGCCGCGTCAATGTCTCGGCGGCCTTCTTCCTCTCTATCGAGCACCAGCGCACCGGCTTCCTCGTCTTCAAGACCCACAGGGCCGCCTTCGGCAACCTGCCGGGCAAGCCCGTCCCCGTCCGCCGCGAGACCTTCATGCCCGAGATGCGCTCGATCTCGAACGGCGTCATCGTCAACGGCGAGCCGGACTGGGAGGCCAAACTCAACGCGAACATGGACGCCTACCTGCAAGCCTTCGTCCAGCGCTCCGAGTTCACCGCGCAGTTCCCCACGTCGATGAATGCGGAGCAGTTCGTGGACAGGCTCTACTCGAACGCGGGGGTGTCGCCGACGGCGGGCGAGCGCAGCGCGGCCATCGCGGCCTTCGGGTCGGGCAACACGGCGGGCCGCGCCGCGGCGCTCAGGAGCGTGACCGCCGAGGGCTCGACGCTCCACCAGAGGCTCTTCAACGAGGGCTTCGTCCTGATGCAGTACTTCGGCTACCTCAAGCGCGACCCGGACGCCCTGCCGGACATGAACTTCGACGGCTACAACCACTGGCTGGGCAAGCTCAACGAGTTCAACGGCAACTTCATCGCCGCCGAGATGGTCAAGGCGTTCATCTCCTCGACCGAGTACCGCACCCGCTTCTAACCGACAATCAAACCGAAGAGGAAGGGGCGCTCGATGATGAGCGCCCCTTCCTCTTCGCCATTTAGAGCGTTCTTCGCACGAGCTTACCTTCTACCGTTTAGAGGCGGGCTGCGCCCGCCGCCGCGTGCCGCGATGGAACTCGGGCCGGCGGGCCACAGCCCGCCTCTAAACGGGTGGTAACCTGATCGGCAATCTGCTCTAGTCGCTCTCGCGCACGGCGACGACGGTGAAACGCTCCTCCCAGCGGCCCGCGTAGTCGTAGTAGTAGCTCCCCTTCGTGACGCGCTCCAGGCGGAAGCCGAGCATCCGCAAGACCTCGCGGTAGACGCCCGCCGAGTACGTCCACCACGTGTAATCGTAATCGGGGTTCGACGCCAGCGGCTCGAAGCGCGCGATGCGCTCTTCAGTCTCCAGGAGCGGCGTGACGACGACCAGCGTCTCCCCCGTCACGCGCGCGATGGAGGCGAGCGCCGACACCTGGTCGCTCAGGTGTTCGAGCACGGAACCGACGATGACGACGTCGAACCGCCCGAGCGCGGGCGGCAGCTCGTACACGCTCCCGTAGAAGACTTCGGCGCGCGACCCGAGCAGCCTGTGGCAGAGCCAGTACGCGTCCTTCCAGCTCTCCATCTCCGCGCCGTAAATCTCGGCCCACTTCTCCCGATCCTGGTAGTAGAGCTTCTCCTTGAACGGCAGCAGGGCCTGCTGTCGCACGTCGCTCATGTCGTGCGAGACGACGCGCGCCGCGCCGCGCCGCTCGGCCTCGAAGCTCAGGAAGCCCGTGGCCGTCCCCACGTCGAGCACGCTCCGGCCCTCTACTCGGACGCCGCCCACGTACTCCTCGAACTTCCCGCGCAAGTCCCACTGCCCGTGCACGACGCCGAACTCAGGCAGTTCCATCGTGTGGTAGAAGAAGCACCCCTCCGGGCTCTTGACGTGCCGCGGCGCGGCGTACTCGACCGTCTGACTCAAACGCCCACCCCCTCACCCTGTTCTCCACCCCTTCGCCGACCCGACGCGAGCGCGAGCAGTCGCGACTCAGGCAAGAGCCTCCGCCACCAGAGCAGCAGGCCGAGCGCCGCGAGCAGCGAGACGCCCGCGCCGATGATGACCGACTTCGGACGGTAGACGAAAAGCACTTCGTGCTCGCCCGCGGGCACGCTTACGCCGCGCTGGTTGTAGTTGACGCGGAGCACGCCGACCGGCTCGCCGTCGAGGTACGCGCGCCAGCCCGGGTAATGATTCTCGGCGAGCACGAGGACGGAAGGCCCGCCGGCCTTCGTCCTTACTTCGACGCGGTTCGGCTCGTACCGCACGACCTCCGCGCTCCCTCCCTGCGGCGGCGGCGACACCCGCGCCGCGCCCGGCTCGGACTCGACGAGCGCCGTGCGCGTGGGCTCCCACTCCGACCCGTCGGGCAGGCGACCCGTGCGAATCACCTTGAGCGTCGCCTCCCCGTCCAACGCGCGGGCCTCGGGCGCGAGCCACGCGCGCGGCAACGCACGCCCGTTCTCGTAGACCTCCTCCCGCGCCGTCTGCCCCAACAGCTTCCAGCGCGCCGCGCTGGGCGTTGCGACCGCATCGCCTTCGTCAACCTTGCCCGCGGCCTTCGTCGAGACCGTCTGCGCCCCGGCGGCCGCCGCCGCCGCGACCGCCTGCCGCTCGACCGTGAACCACTCGCGGCGCAGGGGGTACGCCCTACCCGCCGCCGCGTCCACGAGCGAGACGCGGAAGACAGAGAGCAGGAGGTCGGGCCACTTCGGCGTGACCTCCGCGACGACCTCACCATTCGTCACGACCGCGCGCTCGGGCAGCGCGAACGAGGTGACGTAGGTGTGCCCCTCATACTTCCCCTTGTCGTCGGCGACGGGGTAGCTCGACGCGACCGTCGCGCGCCTGTGCCGCACGCGGGCGCGTATGTCCGCGCGGTCGTGCGCCCACTCAGAGGTGTCCGCGCCCGCGCGCAGCTCGAACTCGAAGGCGCGGCCGTCCTGCGTCTTCAGACGCACGCGCCCGACAGTCGCGCCGTCGGGCACGTCTTCAGACCACGAGAGGTTCGTGACGAGGGCGACGCGGTCTGACTCAACAGGCGCGACCGTGAAGCGCAGGGATTTGCCCGCGCCGACGTTCGGCAGCCCGAGGTCGCCGCCCGCGAACATGAAGTCTCCGAACTTCTGCGTCGCCTCAGGAAAGTCCTGCGCGGGCGTCGCGGCGGGGGCCGGCGCTGCGTCGTTTGGACGACCGCCGTCCGTGGTCGAAGCGGTCGCGCCCTTCGGACGCATCGAGATGAGGTAGCGCACGTTGAGCAAATCCATCTCGCGTCCCGCGCCGCGCAAGCTGGACTCCGGGTCGGTCAGCTCGCCCCAGACCTTCATCTCGCCCGCGAGCCGGCTGTAGCGCGCCAGCCCGAAGCCGTCGTAGCCCGCGGCGTTCTGCACGCCGTGCATCATGTAGATGTCGGGCTGCGTCCACAGCGTCCACTCCGTCGCGTGCGAGACGGAGGGCGGGACGGGAGCCCGCGCCGGGTCGAACGGGTGCGGCGCGGTCAGGACTCTGTAAGACGAGGGGTTCGTCCCGCCCTTCTCACGGATGAGCTTGACGGTCTCGGGCTCGCGCCACAGGTCGCCGTCCCGCTTCGGGCCCGACAGACGCCAGCCGCTCGACTGCCCCCACAGCGCGAGGTCGCACGCGAGCAGCGCGACGAGCAGCACGCCCGCCCCGCGCCGCCCGCGCGCGAAGGCCCACAGCGCCCACGCGCTCAAACATGCAACTAAGACCGGCACGAACAGCTCCGGCGCGCGCATGAGACCGACCGGGGCCTGGCGTCCAAGTTTGAACTCGTCCGGACGCGCCGCGGTCACGACGAGTAACGTCAACAGCACCGCGCACGCGCCGACCGCGGCGACCAGTCGCGCCCTTCGCCCCTCGCCGCGCGCCGCGGCCAACGCCGTCAAGCCCCTGCCCGCCAGCACCGCCAGCGCGAACTGCGCCTCCATCAAGTGTCGCGCGGGCACGCGGAAGAGGTTGAGCACGGGCATGTAGTAGACCAGCTTGTAGAGCTTCAGAGGCAGGTAGCGCCCGAGCGCGAGCGCGAGGCAGACGAGCGCGACCGCAGTCCAGAACTTCGTCTGCCCGTCCCTCTTGAACGCGACCGCGCACGCGGCGAGCATCAGCCCGAGCGCGCCGACGTAGCCCGCCATCTCGCCGTAGTAAGGCGGCCCGACGTACGGCGCGCGGAAGAGCCGGCCGTCGCCGCCGCCCGCGAAGTAAGGCGCGAGGAAAGTCAGGAGCATCCGCGGCGGCAGCGAGAAGGAGGTGAAGAAGTCGTAGGAAGAGTCGGCGCGCAGGCTGTTGCGCAGCAACTCGAAGGTCGGTAGGATTTGTACCGCGGCGAGCAGCACACCGGCCGCGAGCAAAGCCAGAGACCAGAGGTAGCGCCGGCGCGACTCGCGCGCCGAGTAGGCGCTGAAGGCCGCGTAGGCCGCGGCGAGCAGGAGCGAATAGGCCAGCGTCTGCTGGTGGCCGACGAAGGTCTGGAGCGCGACGAAGAGGGCGAGCAGGACTCCCCACTTGCGCTTACCCGTCACGGCGTAACCGTCGAGCGCCCACAAGACCCACGGCAGGCACGCGCCCGTCTGCACGATGCCGATGTGCCCGATCTGCCCGACCAGGAAGCCGCCCCACTGCCACGCGAGGCTCGTCACGACTGAGCCCGCGACGGACGAGCCGGCGCGCCTCGCGTAGAGGTACGCGCCGAGCGCGGCGATCATGTAGGAGGTGACGACCATCAGGTTCGTCGCCGCCTGCGGCGAGAAGAGCAGGTAGAACCAGTTCGGCGGGAAGAGCAGCCCGCCCTGCGCCGAAGCCAGGAGCGGCATCCCGCCGAAGATGTAAGGGTTCCAGAGCGGGAGGCTACCCGACAGGGTGATGTTAGCGGCCGCGACGCGCAGCGGCGTGTTGAAGATGGTGCCGTCGTCGGGGCACAGCACGGAGCCGGACAGGATGGCGGGCAGGAAGTAGAGCACCGGCGCGAGCGTGACGGCGAGGGCGGCCAGACGATCCGGATAGACCGCGACGATGAAATCGGTGCGCACCGGCGGATGAGGGTTTGATGGACGAGTCATTAAATCAGGCGGTGGCCGACCGTCCGGGCGCGGACTCCGAAGACCTCTTCGTCTTCGAGCTGCGCGACGCCTTCGCGCGCGCGCGGGCGTGGGCGCGTGAGCGCGCCGCCCCGTTAGCGTGCGCGGCGCTGCTCGCCTTCATGTCGCTCCAGATGCTCGCGGTGGTCTGGCGGAAGAGCATAACCGTGGACGAGATTGTGATGATACCGGCGGCATACTACCACCTCGCCGCGGGCAACTGCCAACTCGTCCACGAGCACCCGCCGCTCTCCAAAATCCTCGCGGGCGTTCCCCTTCTCTTCCTCCAGCCCGACGAGACCGACCCGCGCAAGTGGGGGCAGGCCCCCGACTCGCCTATCGGCAAGTGGACGTACGAGGAGAGGTTCTGGGAGGATAACCCCCGCCTCTTCGAGTCGATCTCCTTCTGGGCGCGCGTGCCGTTGATTCTCCTGACGGCGCTGACGGGCGTGCTCGTCTTCGCCTTCGCCCGCGAACTGTTCAACGATGCGGCGGCGGTGCTCGCCGTCGCCCTCTTCGCGCTCGAGCCGACGCTCACGGCGCACGGCCGCGTCGTGCAGACGGACGTGCCGGCGGCGTTCGGATACCTTTTGACGACGTACGCGCTCTACAAGTACCTCGGCGCGCCTTCGCTCAAACGCGCTCTGCTCGTCGGCGCGGCAGGCGGTGTGGCGTGTCTGACGAAGTTCTCGATGCTGATGGTCGCGCCCGCCGTCGGCGTCGTCTACCTCGCGCTCTGGTGGCGCGGGCGAAAGTCGCGGGGTGCGGCGAAGACTTTGGTCTCACACACGGCGCTGACGATGCTCGCGGCGCTCTTCGTCGTCAACGCGGCCTACTTCTTCGACCACCGGCCGCTCGGCTTCGAGGGCGTGAAGTGGCTGCACGAGGGCGCGCCCAACTACCCCGACGCGATAGTCCGTTTTGTTGAAACGGTCACGTACGTTCTCCCGACAGACTTCGTGCTCGGCGCGCTCTGGCAAATCTGGCACAACGGCGCGGGGCACAACGCGGGGCTGCTCGGCATGTACAGCCGCACCGGCTGGTGGTACTACTTCCCCGTCGCCTTCGCTCTGAAGGCGACGATTCCCTTCCTCCTGCTCTCGCTCGCCTCGCTCGGCTGGGCGGTCGAAAGGGTGTTGCGCGGGCGCGAGCGGCGACTGCTCTTCCTGCTCGTGCCCTTCGCCTTCTACGCGGCCGCGTCGATGGCGGGCGCGCTCAACCTCGGCGTGCGCTACTTCCTGCCCGCCTACATGTTCCTCTTCATGCTGGGCGGCGCGCTGTTGGAGCGGATGTGGAAGGCCCCGCGCGCGCGGCGCGCCGGGGCCGTCGTGGCCTTCGCGCTGCTCGCGTGGATGTGCGTCGAGGCGGCGCGCGCCTACCCCGACCACATGAGCTACATGAACCAGCTCGCGTATGCGAAGCCGCACTGGTGGTATCTCTCCGACTCGAACGTCGAGTGGGGTGACGACACGCGCGCGCTCGCCGAATACCTCCGTGCTCGGGGCGAGACGAAGGTGCGCGCGATGTTCCTCGGCGGCTTCCTGACGCTGCACCACTACGGCGTCGATTACATCGACGCGCTCGCCAAACCGGCGGGGCCGCCGCCGCGCTACACCGCCATCGGCGCGAGCTTCCTCAACGGTTCGACCGTGCCGGACAACGCGGGCGACTGGAAGCCCGCCGGCGACGCGGAGCGCGTCAACGTCTTCGACGAGTACCGCCGCCGCACGCCGGAGAAAATCTTCGGCGGCTCCATCTACCTCTTCCGCGAGGACGGCCCCTGAATCAAGTTGAAATTTCAAATTTCAAATTTCAAATTTCAACTTCTGCTCTGGCTCCTGCTCGCCGCTGCCGGCCTCGCCTTCTACGCGTGGGGTGCGCCCGCGAACCCCCCGGGCTTCTTCATCGACGAGTCGTCGGTCGCGTACAACGCGCACACGATTGCGGAATCGGGGAGGGACGAGCACGGCGAGAGCTGGCCCCTCTACTTCAAGGCGTTCGGCGATTACAAGAACCCGACGTACGTCTACCTGCTGGCGGCCGTCTTCCGCGTGACGGGGCCGGACGTGGCGGCCGCCCGTTACTTGAGCGCGACCCTGGGCGTGTTGGCGGCGCTCGCGCTGGGGTTGCTGGCGGTTCGAGTGACGGGGAACCGTACGGCGGGGCTGCTCACTTTCCTCACGGCGCTGCTGACGCCGTGGCTGTTCGAGTTGAGCCGCGTCGTGGTCGAGGTCGCGGCCTACCCGCTCGCGGTCGCGCTCTTCCTGCTGGTGACGCGCCGCGCGGCGGGTAAAGAGGCGTGGGGGGTCGCCGACTCGGCGCTCGTCGCCGCCACGCTCGCGCTCGTCACGTACACGTACTCGACGGGCCGCCTGTTCGGGCCGCTGCTCGCGCTCGGGCTCGCGCTGCTCGTGACGAATCGTTCGCGCGTGCGTTCGTTGTTGACGACGTGGGCGTTGTACGGCCTCGCGCTCGTCCCGCTCTACGTCTACCACAGGCGCAACCCGGAGGCGCTCGCCAAGCGCTTCAACTTCCTGACCTACGTCACGCCGGAGAGCGGCTACGGCGAAGACGCGTGGGAGTTCGTCAAGCACTTCGCGGCGAACCTCAACCCCTGGCGGCTGCTCGTCACGGGCGACGTGAACAACTACCAGATCGCGAGCGTGCCCGGCGCCGCGCCGGTGCTCGCGGCCGCCTTCGCGCTCGCGCTCTTCGGCGCGTGGCTCGCGCTGAAGGAGGCGCGGCGCGACGCCTGGTGGCGACTCTTCTTCTTCGGCCTCGCGGCGTCGGTCGTGCCCGCGTCGCTCACGAACGACTACTTCCACATGCTGCGGCTCGCGCCGCTGCCGGTCTTCCTCGTCGCGCTCTGCGCGCCCGCGCTCGCGTGGCTGGTCGAGAGAAGAAGCAAGGCGCTCGCCCTCCTCATCATACTGATGCTCGCGCAATGTGCCGTCTTCCGCCGGCAGTTCGAGCGCTACGCCGACTCTGACTGGCGGTGTCACATGTACGACGCCGACTACCCCGCGAAGCTCCTGCCGGCGGCGCTCGCCGCCTCACCGCGCGAGGTGCACCTGGCGGACTCAACCTCCGTGCCCGGCTACGTGCAGGCGCTCTGGTACGGCGCGGCGTGGGGGCTTCCCGAGGGGACGTTCGTGCGGCTGCGCGCGGACGAGCCCGCGCCCGCGGGCTCCATCGTCATCACGACCGAGGACGTGCGCCCGCGCTGCCGCGTGCTGGCCGAGAGCGAGCCCTACACGGTCTGCGCCGCCGAAGGCCCGCCGCGCCGGCCCCGGCCGCTCGCGGACGCTGACTTCCGCGCGGAGCTGCGCGCGCTGGAAGTCCCCTCGCGCGTCGCGGCGAAGGCGAGCGTTAAGGTTCGCGTCGCGGTCAGGAACGCGGGCGGAGCCGTCTGGCTCGCGCGCGAGCGCGGGCTGTCGCCGCTCCGGTTGAGCGCGGCCAACCACTGGCTCGACCCGTCAGGCGACCCCGTGGTCAACGACGACGGCCGCGGCGCGCTCCCGCACGACCTCCGCCCTGGCGAGGAGGCCGAGATCACCTTCGCCGTCAACGCGCCCCGCCGCCCCGGCGACTACCTGCTCGAAATAGACATGCTGCAAGAGGGCGTCTCCTGGTTCGCGCTGAAAGGTTCAAAGACGCTGCGCGTGCCGGTGAAGGTGGAGTAAGCGGTGAGCGGTGAGCAGTAGTCGAGACAACTCGGGTGGTGCCGAATATCCTTTAACTGCTCACTGCTCACCGCTCACCGCTTACTTCTCTTCAACGCCTCCGCGTACACGTCGAGCGTGGCGCGGGCGGTATTGTGCCAGGAGAACTGTGCGGCGCGGCTTAGGCCCGCTTCGGAGAGGGCGCGCCGCGCCGCGCCGTCGTCGAGGAGTTCGAGGAGGGCGCGCGTGAGTTGCGTGTGGTCGCGCGGGTCGAAGAGGCGCGCCGCGCCGGCCGTGACCTCGGCGACCGCGGGCGTGCTGCCTGCGACGACGGGCGCGCCGCAGCTCATCGCTTCGAGCGGCGGCAGGCCGAAGCCCTCGTAGAGCGAGGGGTAGACGAAGGCCGCGCACGCGGAGTAGAGCGCGCGCAGCCGCTCGTCCGAGACGTAGCCGGCCAGCACGACGCGCGCCTTCGCCGGAGACCTCTCTATCGCCTCGAACAGCGGCCCCGTCAGCCAGCCGCGCCCGCCCGCGACGACCAGGCTCAGGTTCGACGAGGGGCGCTCGCGCAGCACATCCTCGAACGCGCGGACGAGCGTCGAGAGGTTCTTGCGCGGCTCGATGGTGCCCACGGCCAGCAGGAACTCGCCTTCGACCCCGAGCCCCCGGAGGAGGCCCGCGGCCTCTTCCCTCTCCAACGGCTTGAAGCACGCGCGCGCCGCCTCGTGCACGGCGAAGACCTTCGACGGCGGGACGCGCAGCCACTCGCAGAGTTCGCGCCGCACGGCCTCGGTCGGCGTGACGACGGCCGAGGCCGCGCGCGTCATCAGCGGCAGCCGACGGCGCGCGCGCCACACGCGACGCCGCTCGTGCGTCTCGGGGTGCGTGAAGAGCGACAGGTCGTGGACGGTCACCACCCGCGTCGTCCCGCCCCACAGGGGCACCTCGTAGTTCGTCCCGTGGAAGAGCCCGAACGCCTTCCGCGCCGCGTAACGCGGCAGCCCCGCAGACCACCAGCGCCGCCCGAGCGCGCCCACGCGCACGCGCACCTCCCTCAAGTTCGGGGGCGGCGCCCCGCGCCCTTCCAGATTGATCGCGGAATGTGAGGAGGGATAGACCAGCTCGAACTCGTCGCCCGGCGAGACCTCGGCCAGCGCCCGCGCCAGCTCATGCGTGTAATGGCCGACGCCCGCGCGCGGCTCCGTCAGCGGGATGGCGTCGAGACCGATGAGCATAAAAGACGTGAACCGTAAACCGTAAACCGTGACAAGAGAAGAACAGGTTTTTCTCTTGTCACGGTTTACGGTTTACGGTTCACGCTCCTATTGAATCGTGATGCGGGGCGCGGTTTCGGCCGGGCGGCTGGTGAACGTCCCCGCGCTGCTGGTGACGGTGATGATGACGGGCACGTCGCCCGCGCCCGCGAGCGAGGCGGGCAGCGTCACCGTGACCTGGTCGAAGCCGGGCGTGTTCGACGGGCTGACCGTGACGGGGCTGGTCGCCGCGTCGGCCGTGCCCACGATGTCGGTCGTGCCGATGCGGACGGTGATCTGGGTCGGCGTGGTCACGCCGCGCACGCCCGTCACCATGAAGGAGAGCCGCGTCGCCACCGTCTCGATCGTCGTCGCCGTGCAGACGCCGCCCGTGGGCCGCGTCGAGGTGACACTGAACGGCTCGCCGGTCGGGCTGACGCAGTTGTTCGTCACGTTGAGCGCGGCCGCGCGCCCGCCCGCCCCGTTCGCCGTGGTGAAGATGTCGGGCTGCGCGGAGTTCAGCAGGAGCGACGTGCGGATGAGCGCGCCGTTGTTGAAGATGACGACCGGCGCGGCCGTCGTCGAGCTGACCAGCCCCTGCGGCACCACGAAGTTGAGCTGCCCCGGCGAGACGAAGTAGAGCCCGGCGGCCGCGCCCGCGACCGTCACCGACACGCCCGAAAGCTCCACGGGCAGCGGCGGCCGCCGCAGCGAATCGTGCGCGTTGTTCCTATCGACTTCGAGTGTGCCCGGCGCGAGCGTCAGCGTCGAGCGCGCTATCCCGAGCATCCCCGGCGCGAGGCCGGTCACGTCGGGCGGCGTCGGCGAGGGGCTCGGCGCGACGACGGCGCGCTGGCTCGCCCCCGTGAAGAACGAGACGGGCGCAGGCGCGGGCGTCTCGCCCGTCGCCACGGGAATGAGCTGGTAGAGGGCCTCGCTCGAAAAGTCGAGGTTGCCGCCGCCCTGCTCGCCGCGCAGCGAGAGCGCCATCCGGCGGATGTTGTCGGCCGGGAACGGCTGGAAGGCGGCGTCCGCGGTGTGCGGGGAGGCGTTCGTCACGTTCACGAAGTTGCTGACGCGCGAGACGTTGTTGAGCGACGCGACCGGGGCCGAGAAGACCTGCGCGAGCCTCGTCGGGTTGAGCCCCGCGGTCGTCGTCGTCGAGAGGGTGCCGTCGGCGTTGTAGTTCAGGTTCGAGGCCCAGACGACGCGCGTGCCGTCGCCCGTAAACGTCGGCCAGCGGACGCCTATGTCGGAGTCGTTAGCGGCCGGGCGCGAGCCCACCTGCGCGAAGGCGGTCGAGGGGCCCGAGACGTTGGCGATGTAGATGCCGAAGCTGTCGGCGAGCGAGCCGCTGAGCGTGCCGTCGGGGTTGAGCGGGGCCGAGGTCTCGAAGACGACGCGGCTGCCGTCGCGCGTGATGCGGCGGCCGGGGCTCAGGATGTTGACGGAGGTGTCCTCGAAGAGGGGGCGCGTCTCGCGCGGCGTCGCCGTCACCTGCCGCGTGGACTGGACGGCCCCGGTCGCCTGGTTGAGCGTGGCGACGAAGATTTCGCCGTTGCCGCGGTTGGCCTCCGTCTCGGTCGTGCCCGTGTCGGCGTTCGAGATGTAGGCGAGGCGGCAGGCGAGCGTGCCGTCGCAGGCCGAGAGCGTGGGGGCCTCGTTGAAGACGCGGCGCGTCGGGAGGTTCGCCCCGCCGGGTGTCACACCCGGCGGGTAGACGTCGGCCGTCGTCGTCACCTGCGTGAAGACGCGCGAGGCCAGCGCCGGGTTCTTGACGACGAAAATCTCCTTGTTGCTCGTGTTGTTGCCGTCGTTGTTGCCCGTGCCGATGTTGCCCGACCTCGCCGTCGAGACGAAGGCGACGAGCGAGCCGTCGTCGTTGACGATGGGGTCGTAGTTGTCGAGCGCGATGAAGGCCGGGACGGTGTTGCCCACCGCGGCGCGCGGCAGCGCCGTGGCCGCGGTCGTCGTGACGCGCGTCATCGTGCCCGTCGAGAGGTCAACCTCCGCCACCTCCGTCCCCTGCGAGAGGTCGGCGATTTCCGGGTACGAGGGCAGCGCGTAGATGAAGATTTCGGTGTTGCCGTCGGCCTTGAGCGCGGCGACGTTGGCCTGCCCGTCGAACTGCTTCGGCGTGAGCGTGGGGCTCGCGTCGCTGTAGGCGTTCGAGTAGAAGACGATGAACTTCCCGTCGTGGCTGATGACGGGGTGGAGGTTGACGACGGCCACGTCGATGTTCGTCGCGTCGTCTACGGCGCGGGCCGCGTCCTTGACGGCGCTCCTCGTGTCCGTGATCTGGAAGACGCGGCGCTGCGCGTAGTCGAAGAGGAAGATCTCCTGGTTCCCGTCCGCGTTGTTGCGCGCTGCCGTGCGGTTGGTGGCGATGTCGCCGTTCGACTCGATGACGACGAAGCGCCCGTCGCCGCTGATGTCCCCGGCGAAGGAGTTGCGCAGGATGGCCTGGGGCGTCACGGGCGTCGGGCTCGGCGTCGGGGTCGGGCTCGGCGTCGGCGTCGGGCTCGCCGACGGCTGCGTCGTGGCGGTGATCTGGAAGAGGACGGTGTCGGGCGTCGGCGTGAGCGTCTGCGCCCGCGCGGCCGCGGTCAGGAGGGCGGCGGCGGCCAGCGCGACGAGCGCCGCGCGCGCGCGCGACAGACGGAAAGCGTGCTTCACGAAAAATCCTCCGGACGGGAGCATATGAGATCGTTGACTTATATAGCCCAAGGGAGACGAAACGGGCGCGGGCTCTAGCGGGCGGCGCCGGCCGTGCGGCCCCGGCGGGCCGAACCCCTACGAGTGTGGCGCGCCGCTGGAGTAAAGAAACCGCATTTTACGCGGAAGCCGCGCACCGGCGCAACCGCGGAACAGTAGGCAGTAGGCAGTAGGCAGTAGGCGGTTGAAAACCCGGATATTCGGGCAAATCCTAACTCCAACCGCCTGCCACCCGGATGATTTCAAACAACCGCCACCCGCTCAACTGCCTACTGCCATCTGCCTACTGCTCACGGCGCGAACCGCGTGCGGTACTCGATGGACTCAAGGAACGCCTTGACCATCTCGGCCGCGAGGTAGTCGCCGTCGAACTGCTGGAGCTTGCCCAGCCAGTGGTTGTAGCCGAGGAAGTTCGCGTCGGGCGCGTCGTCCGGGTTGCGGCGCATGTAGCCGAAGTACTCCATCAGGACGAAGGCCGGGTTCTTCGCCGCCGCCTTGAGGGCGTCGCTCTCGGCGACGCGGCGGACTACGCCCACGCGCCCCGCCTGCGACGGGTCGGCCGTGAGCTGCGCGACGAGCGAGTCGCGCTGCGGGAAGTAGGACGGCGCGTTCCGGATCAGCTTGTCCACGAACTGCGTCGGCGTCAGCTCGGCCGGGTACTCGGCGCGGAAGCGGCCGCTGTCCACCAGCTCGTTGAAGAAGGCCGTCTTGTTCGCCTCCAGCCGCTCGCGCCAGTTGCCGACGCCGACCTGCACGCCGCGGCCGATGCGCTGCGACTCGACGAGCATCTCGTCGTACCGGATGGGCACGATCCTCGCCCCCGAGCCGTAGGCCGTCTGGTAGGCGCGGTAGACGACCCCGCCCGTCTCCTGGAACTCGATGGAGAGGAAGAAGGCCGCCGAGACGTTGATGCGCTTGACCTGCTGGCACTGCTGGTCTGTGCCGCACTGCTCGATGTCGTTCGTCCAGAAGGCGAGGCCCTCGGCGTCGGGCTCGCGGTTGAGGAAGTCCTGGTAGTGCTGGCGGACGAACGACTGCGACGCGTCGTTCGGGTTCGTCCCGCCCGCGGCCGTGTCGTCGTCTTGCACCGCCACCTGAATCGAAGTCTGCGACGCGTCGAGCGTCGTGCGCGAAGGGTTCGAGAGCGCGACCGTGAAGCGCTCCTCGCCCTCGACGTACACGTCCTCGGTGACGAGCACCGCGAAGGTCTTCGTCGCCTCGCCCGCGGCGAAGTCGAGCGTGCCGCCCGCGAAGGTGTAGTCGCGCGTGCCGAGCGCCGTGCCGTCGGCCGTGCGGTAATCGACCGAGGCCGCCTGCGAGGTGTCGCCCGAGCGCGTCACCGTGATCTCCACGTGGCCGCCCCCTTCGGCGACCGCCTGCGTGGCCGCGCCCGAGATGCGGACGGAGTTCGGGGGGAAGTCGTCGTCGTCGAGGATGGTCAGGACGGCCGCGCTCGGCGCGCCGACGACCGACCCGCCGCTGGCGGAGGTCAGCGTCAGGACGACTGTCTCGGACGACTCGCGCGCGGTGTCGTCGTTGACCTTGAGCGTGACGACCTTCCAGAGGTCGCCGCCCGCGAAGTTGACCGTGCCCGTCGTCTCGACGAAGTCCGCGCCCGGCACGGCCGTCCCACCCGTGACCGAGTAGTTGACCGAGGTCGTCTCGGTCAGGTTGCCGGTGCGCGCGATGACGAACCCGGCCGCGCCCTGGTGCTCGACCACCGTCGAGGCCGTCGAGACCAACTGGAAAGAGGCGGGCGGGGTCGGCGTCGGGGTCGGCGTCGGAGTCGTGGCCGTCGAAGACCAGTTGATGACGACCGTGCCGGACTCGCTGTTCCACCCGTCCACGTCGATGCGGTAGGTCGCGCCGGCCGTGGCGTTGAACTGGACGGTGCTGCTCTTGAGGTTGCCGGCGTTGTCGTTCGTGCACTCGAAGCCGCCGAAGACGCACGGGTAGGTGAGCGCGCCTACGCTGTCGCCCGTGTAGACGCCGAGCGTCGTGTCGAAGTTGCTGCCCTGCGTGGTGAAGGTGACCGTGCCCGAGGCGGGCGCAGTCCATGTGAACCAGACCGACTTGTCGCCGACGAACCCGGCCTGCGCGCCGTTCGGCTGCGCGGCCAGCTCGCCCGGCTCGCGCGTCGCCCAGACGTTCGTGCCCGTGTAGGAGCCCGACAGGCCCGAGAGCTGCACGGCATTAGCGAAGTTGTCGTTGGCGGGCCGCTGCGGGTCGAAGGCGACTGAGTAGCCGAGGAGGTCTATGGCGCGGATGTCGTTCTCGGTGATGGTGCGGCGGACGCTGCGCGAGAGCGTCGGGTCCATGACGCCGATGAACGAGCGCGCCGGGGCGAAGTCGTCCCTCCAGTGGCTCGACTGCTGGCCGTCGCCGCCGCCCTCGGAAGAGCCGGTCGGCCCGCCGGTCGAGAGGCCCAGCTCCTGCGAGGCGTAGGTGCTCGTGAAGTTGCCGAACATGACCTGCGTGCCGCCCAGCGTCAGCACGCGCGGGGCCGACGCGAAGTTGCCGACGCCGGCCGCGCCGGGGCGGAAGCGGAACAGGTCCCAGATGGTGAGCGCCGCGCTGCTCGAACCGCCGTTCTCGGAGACGAAGCCGAGCGCGTGGCCGATCTCGTGGACGACGACCGCGTCGAAGTCTGTGAAGCCCGACGAGATGCCGTCCGACGGGTCGAAGTCGAACTGCCCGCCGCTGCCGAAGTTCGAGTTGAAGCCGATCTGCGCGTCGGGGCCGGCGGCGAGGTTGAAGCCGAGGGCGAGCGCCTGCGCCGTGTTGACGCGAACCCTTGAAACGTTGACAGTCGCCCCGTTGTACTCGACCGGGACGGAGTCAACGGGCAGCGCGTTGTAGAGCGCAAGCTCGGCGGCGGTCGCGTTCGAGTTGATGAGGCGGCTGCGGACGGTGGAGAGCGTCGGGTCGTTGCCGCTGCTCTTGATGACGTACGAGCCGGTCTGACCGAGGGTGATGGGGCTGTCGTAGGGGCCCTTGTCGAAGAAGTTCGGGCCGAAGTCTACGCTGAGCGTGACGGTGATGGGCGTCGCGATGACCGCCTCCCAGCGGTTGGCGGCGGCGATGAAGGCGGCCTTGGCCGCCGGGTTCGCTTCGAGCTGCGCCGTGCCCTGGAGCACGATGGTCAGCCCCGCCGAGGGGAGCAGCGCGAGGCCCGTCGAGTCCTGCGAGGGGACGGCGGAGTTGGGTTCGAGCACCTCGTAGCCGAAGCCGGTGACCCTGCGCCGCAGGGGCGCGCCGCGGTAGATGACGTGCGTGCCGGCGGCGGCGCGGATGCGCGCGCGCTCCTCGGGCGTCGCGGGGCGGCAGACCGTCTCGCCCTGCTCGTTCTGGTAAAGGATGAAAGAATCTTCGAGGACGCCGACGTACTCCTGCCCGCCGCCCGACTGCGCGCGGGCGGGGCCGGCGAAAGAGCCGGCGAAGGTAAAAATAAGTGCCAGAAGGCAGAAGGTAAGGCTTATCTCTTTACGCAAAATCCCTACTCCAACCTACGAGGCGGGCGGCCCGGGTGCGCCCTTAACGTCAGAGCTGTCCGGTCTTCATTTGGCGCAGACTTCGCGCCGGCGTCGTGAGGATGCGAGACGGCCGCGCGGGGATAGTTCTATGCCCGGCCGACGCAAAAACGCCCGCTTTTAGACGCCCCGAGAGAGCGCTCCGTTGCTTACAGCGGGGCGCAGTCGAGTGCGCCCGCCGCGGGGCGATACAGGTCAGTACCGCCCGCGGTGGCGGGTGGGCCTTACGCCGACAGCCCACCCGCCACCGCGGGCGGTACTGACCGCTATGGGGTCACACCCGTTTGAAGCCGGAAGGCCGCGGGGGCCGTCAATCGAACTTAACAGCCCCCGCGGCCCCGTGTCGAATCTGCCCCACCGCCCAGAGCAGTTAGCTAATCTGTTCACCTACCGTTTAGAGGCGGGCTGAGCCCGCCGGCCCGACCTGCGATGTAAGTCGGGCCGGCGGG